>OJPN01000001.1_pt1 | contig 247456 bp, 226 predicted proteins | sample 1598511 | NCBI WGS metagenome assembly OJPN01 (sample SAMN03922485, study PRJEB24848) | human gut metagenome | isolation source: stool sample | host: Homo sapiens | place: Germany | collected 2011-05
ATGATTATATCAAAATCCTTGAGAATGTGGTGTCAACTTTTATGATACAATATCATTCTTATCATTCAAAGCGCCAGATATAGCACCTGCCGACAAATCACTCAGCCTGCTCTCCGCTTCCCGCAGCCCAGCATACCCACGCATATACTTGCGCCAGTCTTCACCATCTTCCCAAGCCTTCAAGCCTTTACGCCCCAGCACCTGCGCCCTGCGTGACTCCGGCAAGCTATTCAGCCATTTGTCGCCAGCTTCCCGCACCTGGTCACGCTGCTGCTGCATATCAACCTCGCCTTCAATAACTTCCACGTACCGGCATAAGCAATGCGGATGCACCGGCAAAGGCGGCAGCTTATCCTTGGGATATATACCTGCACCTAAGCCATACATATCAGCTTTGGCGTACATGTCGCAGATATCAAAAACAGGGTGACGGCTGCTTAATTTGAATTTCACAGCCACAATATCGGCGTCTGTTTTCATCTTAGTTATAAAGCCGTCAGCCCATGCCCTCGCCATCTCGGTTCGGGTTATGCGTTCGGCAACATAGCGGGATTTTTCATTGACAGCAACTTCCACGGCCTTTTCAATAGCCTTTTCATTGCCTTTCTGCACTGCTTCCAGCAATTTATTATAGGCTGCCTGCAGCGCCTTGTTAGGTGCGCCATTTTTAGCCAGCCGATTGATGTTGTCAATGGCCTGCCTTTGCTCAGCCAATGCCTGCAGGTCGTTGCCGGTTGCCTCCCTTACCTTCTGCAGATATTTCGGCAGCTCCTGCCTGCTGATAATATCCTTGCCACCGTTATATACGTTCTGACCATCATCGCCATATCCGTCATACAACGCCCTTGCAGCCTCAGTCCAGGTCTTGTTCCGGCGCATCTGCTCCTGCAGGGTGCTTACAATGGCATCACGCATTTTCACGCCTACGCCATGCAGCTTTTCAGATAGCGTCATGCCGCTTTCATCCCACTTATCGGCCAGCTCTTCACCCATGCTTTCTACTTGCGCTTTAGTCAGTATAGTCGGAACAATACCATAAGCATAGGCTGCAGCCTCTACAAGCGCAGGCCTCAGTTCCGGTAGCGTAAACAGCTTACCATAGTGGCGCTGCACATTATCCAGTGCCTCTTCAAACTTCATGCCACTAGCAATCAGCCTTTGCAAGTAAGCTACTGCTTTTTTAGCATCCTTACGCCAGCTTTTATTCAGTTTGTTAATCAGCTGCGCCAGCCTGTCCGTCGTCGTCATCATTGCCACCGCCATTAGCACCAAAAGCATGGCTATAATCCAGCTTTTCCTGCTCCAAGTGCTCTTCGTAGGTCTTCACCAGCGCGTCAAAGTCATCAGCCTTAAGCTCCGGCAGATAGCTGGTAAGCACACGCTTGAATACTTCCATGTTAAATTCATCGCCAAAGTTCAAGCCTTTAGCAATTTCAGCATTAGCAAGCTCCTGCTCAACCTCACTGATTTTGAAGTCATTCGGGTAGTTCACACTGTATTCCAGCGGCACACCGGTCCAGATACTGAACAGCCTTGCCAGATTCTCTTCCGCTGCTTCCACGAGGTCTGCAAAATCGGATAAGATCTGATTGGTTGCCTCATAATCCCACGCTTTCGCCTGCCCACTCTGCTGCTTGGCAGAACCGGTAACGTTGACAACAACAGCCATACGATAAATCTCCTGCTGCAGCGTAGCAATCTGCGCTGCCAGCACCGTTGCAGGGCCGTCAGGCGGAGCGATGAACGCAGGTGCGTGGCTGCTCTCCGGAGGATATCCCAAGGCATTATTGGTGCCGATGTTGATACTGTCCGGGTCACTCGAAGGGTAACACAGAACGCTGAAGGTCTGATTGACTAAGATGTCAGCCAACCAGCTGCACATATTGTAGATAGCAAGATTTGTTTTTGCTATGCTAAGGAATTCACTAGGTGGGAAAGGATTGTGACTGTTCCTCACTTTGCTAACTAGAGGAACAACCGGTACGCGCCCAAGATTCCAGGTTCCGCTGTGCTTGCCTTTGCTGTCGATAAGCTCCCAGCCTTCTGCCGTCAGCGTTCGTGTCGCCATCGTCTGTTCCTGGTATGCATCAGGCTCTACGAAAACAAACTTTATGATACGTCCCAGCTTATCCTGACAGATTTCCTTTACAGCATTAAGGTTAACTACAAAAGCATAAGGCAGGTTGTTGCGGTCCGCTTCCAGGTCTGCCACACGCATATCCTCAGCATCGCCCTGCGCCTTATCCATGACGATATAAGCGACGCCCTGCAGCTTCGCACTGCAGGCAGCCTGCTTCATAAGGTTCTGGATGCTGGTGCCCAAGAAGTCAACATCCTTACTGAAGGTTTCCCACAGCTCCGAACCTGCGCCGCTCCAGTCACGCACAGCCAGTGTTTTGAAGATTGGCGCTACATGAGCATTAACGCAGGGTGCCAGATAGTTAAGGTAGTACGCCAGCTCGCGCCTCATGCCGTACTTTCCTGCATCCTCACGCGGGTGCTGGGTTAAATAGCTACCGTCAAGAAAGCCTCCGCAGCCTTCATAGCCATCTTCCAGCATTTTGTATAATCCATGTTTATCATTACGCATTTTTTCACCTCTCTAATAGTTGACACGCATCGGTTTAGGCCTTGCCACCTCCACAATGTCCTCGCACACGCCGGTCAAAGCATCCGGAGCATCATCGTGTGTGTTCTTGCCTTCCTTCTGGTACTTGCTCAGTGCTGCATAAAACTCCGGCCAGCGGTTCTTCCAATCGCTTGGGAAATAAATATGCTCCATACACCACGTAGCATTAGACAAGATTCTTGCAGCCTTGTTCTTATGCTGCGTAAAGGTTTCAATGGTTGTATGGTTGCTATGCAGCAGCTTCTTCACGTTCCTGGCGAATCCACGCCCGCCATTGTTGCTTTCGAAGCGTGCCACATTCGTGCTGTTTCGTTCCAGAGCCCTCGCCGTTGCCGGTTCAGTTACTTCCATAGGCTCTTTCGTGTATAAAACGTCAAGCACATACGCTTCATCCGCGAAGGTACGTCCATAAATAATGCAGCAAAGGTAATCGGCGCCGGTATCAGCTGTATCCGTATAAGCACGAATCTGCTTGAAGGCAGGCAGCGCACCGTCGTAGGTCTTGAAGTTGCTGTACAGCCTGCCTTTGATATCTATCGGCTCCTGTTGGTAGTTGGCACTCCAAATATCAAGCCCCATGAGTTGCTTCTTCTCCATGCAGCTTTCAGCATCCAGCACGCCATCACACAGCATGCTGCCGTCATCCTGCACTGCCTTCATGTTGATATGCACGATTTTTTCTGCCGGATAATATTCCAGCACCTTGCCTGCCAAATCATCACTAGCCCAACGCGTCATAATGACGATGATTTTATAATTGCCCTCGCCACGTGACAGCATGGTATTGGTGAACCAGTCCCAATGCTTTTCCTTAACATTTTCGTTATAGGCTTCTTCTGCATTCTTGATTAAATCGTCTATGATCATCAGTCTGCAGCCAAAGCCTGTCGCTGTACCGGTTGGCGATGTAGCAAGGTAACTTGTCTGCTGTCCTTCGAGGCTCCACAGGTTCATAGCGCCGTCGCCACGCTTAATTTTGGTGGCGGGGAATACATCACTATAGACCGGCTTGTAAACGTCCGCCTTAGCCTCGCTGATGCTGTCACGCACGTTCTTACTGAAGCGCGTTGACAAGGTTTCGTTATAAGAGCCAATCATAACCTGCAAGGTGTTATCCCTTCCCAGCGCCCATTCCACGAAGTTGCTGGCCGTATAACTCTTGCCATGACGCGGAGGCATATTCAGTACAAGGATTTTCTTGTCAGATGTCAGAAACCATTGCAAGGTATCGCACAGCTCCTGCAAATACTTGCGGTCGCTCCGGTAGAAGTCCGGGTTCTTCAGCTGGGCGTAAAAAAAGAACCTGCGTCTTGCAAGTTCTATCTTTGCTCCCAATGTTATCAGCTGCTTATCCATCCATACCAGCCAGCTTTTTCAGTTCTGCATCCGTCAGCCCTGCGAACGGATTGGCAAGCTCACCGGAGATTTCCACGTTTTCTTTAGGCTTCAGCCCTACGGTATCGCGATAAATTTCAAAAGCCTTGATGTTGCCACGTTTAGCCTTCAGCTTCAGCGCGTCCAGCATCTCCTTGCGCTCATCGTCGGTCGTGAAGTCAGCGTCCAGCTCGCGGAACGACTTCAAGCGGCGGCGTGCTTCACCGGATGCCTGCCCCATTTTTTCAGCTAGCTCTTTTCGCTCTTTCGGAGTTCTATCGGAGTTCGATATTAAATTAGCCCGACTTTTTGGGTTCATCCCTCTTGGCATCCATCTCACACCACCTTAATCCAACATCATCAATAATATCCCAAAATTCTTCCACATCATGCGGCACAACGTAGAAGCCTGTTTCGTCTTTCTCAAAATCAATGCCAACATGATGCAGCTCATGCCTAAGCAATGTTTCCAGCTGCTTTTCGCTAAAGCCAACTACATTCGGCTCATAAACCACAATAAAAAAATCATAAGGACAGCACCAGCTGTAGCGGTCGCTCACTAAGTTACAATCCGCAAATATCGTCCGCTTATTGCGCTTCTTCTCTTCCAGGCTGGATAAGTAGGCTATTTTTACTTTAGCAGTCTTTATATCAGCGAATTCCGGCAACGTGCGTATCAGCTTATTAGCCATCAGCCTATACTTTTTACTGTGCTCCATGATAAACCTCTAATTTCTTCTACCCTTGCCGGACGCGCCGCATTGCAGTGCGGTGTCCTTGCGTCCGGAAAGAAGGTGTTCTATTCCGGCGTGGTAAAAATTTACAAAAACCCACGCCCGGCAAAGGCAGAAAATATATAATAGAAAAGCCGCTGACCAATGGCCAACGGCTCTCGCTATTTCGTTTCATCGCTTTCGCTATTATACATTATAGCACAGATTGTACTCGCATTTACTCTATTCTTTTTTTGAAATCGTCCAAAGTAATCTCGCCTGCTTTCAGCATCTTAACAAACTGCTTTACGATTGCTGCCTGTTCAGCATTAAGGCGGAACTGCACCGACTTAGTTACTGCATCACCCTCAAGCTTCTTGCGCCCTGCACCTGGACGAGCACCGCCAGTATTTGGGCGAGCTCCACCCCATGTGCCTTTAGTCTTAGTTTCCATAATTATAACCTCCTTATTGTTTTCACTAATTCAACTACAGTTAAAGCTAATACGATTATTATAATGACTCTAATAATTACTTGCATAGCATTCGCAATTATGCTAGAATGAAGATGACTTGAGAAGGGTGAAGGCTTTCGCCCTCACGCCTTCTTGGAGTTACTTGAGTTTCTTGTGTTTTAGCAGGTTACATACTGCTCTGACCAGGATTAGGTTTGTAACCGCTAAAACCAAGATTGTCATCTCAGTTAGCATTTTGCTTCCTCCTTTCTCTTTGATGATTTAATTATATCATTTTTCTTCAAATTTGTCAATGAGTTTTTCTTCAAAAATTAATATTTTTATAAAAAATTTTAACCGCTAAGTAGATTATTCTACCTAGCGGTTTTATTTTATGTGTTTTCTTTATTCACTTCATGCAAGATGTAATCTAAAGCCTTGCTGTGCAGCCTATGTACATTCTGCCATGAATAATGCAGCTCAGCCGCTATCTGTTCGAAGGTGTGATAATTGATATACCGCTTGTGAAGAACCGCCCGCATGGGACTTTTGGGAAGCAGCTCTATGTAACCGATTATTTTACGCAGTTCACGTTGCCGCTTATCGATAAGCTCCAGCAGGTAACGTTCTTCGTCGACCACGCTTATTACATCGTTCTCCATGCGCTTGCCGTCCCCACCGCTACCGGACTGAGGTCCATAATGCGGAGTATTCTTCTCAGCTCTGGCTCTGCTGACCACTATCCGCTCCTTATATGATTGTATCTCTTCATCCAGTGTCCAAGCGGAACGCAGGATAGCTTTCAGCTGATTTTTATCCAAATTATCACCTCTTAAACTTTTTCAAGGTTTTATCCCCAGCTACAACTTTTTCAAGGGAGTTTGAGCTGTTGCGGTTTTTGCAACAGCTACAAGAGATTTCGCAACCCATTAAAACATTTCTTGCAGCAGTACCCTTTACTATTGACATGGAAGTCTGCTACATCTTCTATCTTTGCGCCGCAGGTATTGCAAATAAAATACCAACCATGAGAAAGCCATTCCTCAACAGGAATACTATCAACATCACCGTATTTATCTGCCCAAGGAGCGTGCCGTACTCTAATGTCCTTGTAATGGATTTCGTTCTCCGTGCTAAAATACTGTTTTGCCTTGCCTGGTGTTTCGGCAAACGTAACCTGTTCTGATAAATCGTTAATGTCATAGTCTGCTGCATTGGCAAAAACATATGCTTTAGATTTCATGCTATATCACCACCTCTCAATGCCCACACCTTACAAGAGATTTTTGCAACATGTTGCAGTTTTCTCTTTTCACGCTCCACTATATCTGGAAGACTTGAACGCTGACGTACGGCTCTTGGCCTTCACACACAAATCTCTTGATTACCGTCAGTTCGCATATCTGCACGTCGTCCTTATATAAAATGCCGTTCATAGCATCGCATATAATCTTGGCGATGTTATCTGCATCCGGCTTTTTACATGGGAGCTCAGTATCTTCGTAACAGGCTGCCTTGTACTTCTTGCTTTTTAACTTTGGCACAGAAAAATAGGCGTTGATTACTACGAGCACTGGGCCTTCCGTATACTCCCAACCATGCTCCTTTGCTGCATTCGCGGCCAACACTGCGACGTAGGCTTTATAGTTACGGCTTTTGACCGGGTCTACGCCTCTAGGACGGCCGTTAATGGTGCTGATAATCGGGCGGCCTTGGCCGCATGGTTCGCCAAGTACTTTAAAACTTAAAAACATGCTTTCGCCCTCGACTCAAGTTTATCCAGAATTTCCAGCGACGTCTTAAAGCTGCAAAGGTCATCGTAAGAATCGTAAACATCAACTTTAGCCTCTTTAGCGATGCCTTTGTAGTCCTTTTTAAGCCATTCGCTGCCAAGGTAGATTTTTTTAACGCATTTGGCGATGGTCTTGGAATAAGCTCTTACCGCATACTCTTTAACAAAAACGCGACCGATTTCCTTTTCGTCCAGTGTTGACAGGTCTGCGTAGCTTCCCCAACCTGCAGTTACAGCCAACGGGCTCACTTCAAATCCTACGACATACTGGTGGCCATAAAGAGGACTTGCCCAATGCAATGCGTTGTTGCAAGTTCCGAAAAAGCACACTACCGGTTCTTCCCAGCTGTTTACCTGTTTAGCTGCATCATGTTTCGGTTTAATCACTTCGCCTCTTTCAAAAGCACAAAGCTCTTGATGGTTCATGGCTCTCCAAAGTAACATGTTATCTACTCCTTTTCATGCGCTTAAGATTCCCCCACCAGGGCGGGAGGCGACTGCGCAACCGGCCTCCCGATACTTCTTTTTGCTTGTATATACTGCACGGATAGGGTTATGCTGCTGTCCGTGGGTGGCTAATTAATACTTGGGCTTTTTAAAACATTGCCGCATTGTTCAGGGCATTTCTGGCAAACATCGTGATGGCAGCTGCGGTCACACTCTTTACAGCACAGATGGCAATCACGATTGATAACGCAGTCCGTTACCGGACGTTTGCAATACCATTTAGGCTGCAGGCGCTCAACAATGGCAGCTTTTGGCATGTTTTCGCGCTCGTATTCCCAACCGCTTTTCTTACGTTTGAGTTTAAGCAGCTCAGCTTTGCATGCCTTGCTGCCACAGCTGGCAATTGCTCCACTCTTCACATTGCCAGCCGGGAGGAATTTCACCTCACCACATTTGCACTTGCAGGCGAAATATGTGCGCCCGACTTCAAGGCCAAGCAGATTTTTAGCCTGCTTAGGCTCGATTATTTCCAAAACTTTCAGCAGGCCAAATTTCTTGCCTACGTATTCGTTCCAAAATTTAAATCCCATTTTTACTCCTTGCCGTGGCGTCTGCGCCACTCCTTAAAGGTCATGGCTGCTGCGCTTTTGGGAGCCGTCATCGCGCCCAGAAGAGCGCCGACGCTCTCCAAACCACTGGCATTGTTTGCTTGCCCTAAGGCTTTAGGCTCAACCTTTGCGGCAGGTTGCAGCAGTCCGGTCTTACTTTTGCCCAAGATGTACTCGTTGCTACCGCGCTCCTTAGTTCTCCGGCATACATCCTCATACATCCTGCGGATCTGAGCAAGAACATTAGTAAATTCTCGGGCTTCGCATTTTCGCAAAGCTTGCCAGCCAAAGCTAGCCACAGCCTGTGCGATTTCCGGCCGGCTGAATACCGGAGCATGTCCATCAGGCGTACTATACATAGCCTTCTCAATCTCTGCCCATGCCTCGTCCCATTCACGGACGCGGTTTGCATCGTCTGCCGTGCCGAGCAGGCTTCTGCCGGCTTCGACAATTTCTGCGATTGACGGCAGAAATTTACTCTCCAGCAGCAGCTTCTTCACTGCCTTGCTGAGGATTTCGTTCGGGATATCTCCCAGAACCTTGGTATAAATGGCCTGCCGGTGTGCATCGTTCGCCTGCCCGAAGGCTCCGAACAGCATACCTACAATCTGCCCGCGCCTTTCTTTGTCATAAGTCAATAATTTCACCGCTTTCCAAAAGCTGAAGCGCCTCCGCTGTAGTCTCAACGACATCGTTTTTGCGCTCTTTACGCTTCCGCGGCGCTTGGAAGCTCTTGCCCTCCTTGATGTTGATTGCGACCTTTTCAACATACCTGAAGCCATTGGCGTTATTCCTGCCGCCGATTTCGGCAGCCTTGCAGAATATCTCCAGTCCAACCTCGTCAACTAACGCTTGAACCAGCTCTGCCAGCATAGGTGTTGCAATCGTGCCCATGTTCTTTTCGTAGCACTCCACCGCTTGCGTGTAGACGGCCCGTCCGTTCTCCCTCCGCTCACTGTGTTCCTGGTTAACCTTGCCGGGCAAACTGGGTTGCTCGCGCGCGTTCTCCCAATCATCCTCTTGAATAGGGGTTTGAATAGGGGATTGAATAGGTATTGTTGTTTCATTTTGAAACACCCCTGTTTCATTTTGAAACACCCCTGTTTCATTTTGAAACAGCCTGTTGCATTTTGAAACACCCCCTGTTTCATTTTGAAACAGGTCTAAAATTTTATCTGTCAGCGTGTACCAAGTAGTTTTATCCCAGCCCATTTTGTTGAAGGTATCAGTTTTTATAGCGCCGGCTTCTTCTAATTTTTTCAAAGCTCTATGAACCTTGCTATAAGACAAATACGGATGGGCTTCTGCTATCTTACGGACACTGCCGTACACCCAATAACGCCCAGCGTGGTATTTGTCTTTTTCCTTTTTCTTCTGGCTGTTATTGATCCAGAAAAAGAAGTAGTCAAGCAGCAGCGCTTCGACTATTCCGAAGCGCTCAGCAAATTCCACGCTGAAGCTGTGTTTTTTCATAGGCACCGCCTCCAGGATGGCAAGCGCGCCAGCCATCTTACGTATTTCATCAAGGCTTTACGTCTTCTCATTTTGCACCCCATTCATTAGCCGCAGACAATCACCGGCTTTCCTGTAGCACGTTGGACAGCTTCCTTAAACACGCCTGGATTACCATTCTCACGGCTTCCATGCAGCAGAAAAATTTTACGGCAATAGCTCACGGCTCTAGCGTTCGCACGGAAAAAGCCAAGGCACATGTCAAGGCTCATATGACTGTGCAGCAGGCGAGTTGCCTGCTGGATGCTGATATCACCATTGGCTATGCGCTCATCTACACGCTCCGGCAAGTAATTGCATTCAAGCATTATCTGGCCAAAAGCCTCTGCATGAAGCTTTGGCATCATGCATGTGTCAGTAGCGAACAGCAGCACGTCGTCTCTATCGCTTATGATGAAGCCGACAGGCTCATTAGCATCGTGATATGTCTTGAACGGTCTAATCGTCCAATATCTGCCTAAGCTAAACGCTCCATATGCATCATCATAGCCCTTGAGCATCACGCAGGCTCCTTTGGCCTTGTCACCTAGTGCCTTAGCTGTGCCAGCAGTCAGATAAACATCTACGCCTGCATGAATCAGCTGCGCCACGCTGGCGCTGTGATCGCTATGCTCGTGGCTGATGAGGCAGCCGTCCAGCCTGCCCAGCTGGAATTTAACAGCCTCTTTGATGGCTTTAAGCGGGAGGCCTGCCTCCAGTAAAAGCTCATGCGTGCCACTGATTAAGTGGTAGCAATTGCCGTTGCTGGAGGAGGCGATTGCCTCAACCTCTATCATTTGGCTGCCCACGCAGGGCCGCGTTTGGCTTGCGATACAGCTGCAGACTCTTGGGCAGGTTGAGCCTCCATAGCGGGAGCCGGTACATCAATCGTCTGAGCGCGCTCAGTGATGGTAGCTGCCTCACTCTTAATAGCTGCTGCCTGAGCAACAAAGCCTTGAGCAAGCTTAACCTCGTGAGTATCCTCCAGCTCCTCAGTGGACTGCAGTCCCATACTGATTTCCGGCGCTACGGTGCGGATCAGGAAAGTATCGGCACGGTATTGCAGCATCAGTTGCGGCATCGTCTGCCATTTACTGCCCTTTTTGCTCATCCAGCCCTCAGCTTTTGCCATACCAATAGTAACATCAATGCCTTGCACACGCTCGCCGGTGGCGTATTCAGTTGCCCATGCACGGCAACCGTAATCGTCCTGTCCGGGAGTACCGAAAAACTCATATTTGATAGAGCTGAAGCGGCCGCAGGTGTTGAAGCAGCTAATCAGGAATTTGCTGCTCCAGCTGGGGTTACTGTAAACGATATACATGTTCTGCATCACCATCAACGGGTCTGCATTAAGGCGCTGCGCCATGTTCAGCGCAATCAGTACGTTTGCCGGCTTGCCCTGAAACGTCTCGGGAATAATAGTCGCCTCAGAGAGGTTCTGCGCCAGCGCCATCATAGCGTTAAGGCCGCGTGCATTGTACATGCTTACCTCGTAGTTACTCAATTGCTTTTCTTCTGCCATTTTTTGTCCTCCTTATTTTTCTCTACCGTAAAGGTAGTATATAACTAACCAACTAACAGCCACGGCAGCCGTCAGCGCCCAAAACACCATCCATTGCTCACTCATGCTCTACTCTCAGCTCCTTGTCCTCGGGGCTTACAAACAGGTTGATAACCTGCCCATCCCACTCGCCGATATCGGTGATGCCCTCACGGTTATCGACAAAAACAGGATTATGCAGGTGCAGCCTGTCGCTGATTGCACGGATAATCTCCATTCCTGCATGGCATTTCTCCGCATTGGACAGCTGGCGGTAGGGCACACCGTCCATTGTCAGCTCGCAGGTCTCGCGAACGCCCTGGTTGGAGATGTTTACGTCAAAGAGCTTAACACGGACATTCTCAAAGGTGCTGTTGACCTTTTCGCTCACTAAGCTCATTTTGTATTGGATATATTTATCCACCAGAGAGAGCCTATATTCAGCATCGCCTTGCTTCAGCAGTGCGTTTTTCTTCTCGCTCTCCAGCTGAGCAATGGCTTCAAGGTTTTCAGCGTCAAGCTTAATTTTTAACAACGCTTCTTTTGCCTGCTTAACAGGAACGCTGGCTTTGGCGATTTCTTCATCCTTCTTCTGCAACTGGATATTGATATCAAGGCGGCAGTCATCAAGCTCTTTCTGACGGAGCTTCAGGCTTTCGGCCAGTTCCCAGAATTTCTCATGGGTTTCCGGATGGATGTAATCTTCCAGTGGCGGCATGTCGCTCAGCGCCTTGTTCATGGCCTCGTTGTTGTCCTGACGGAGCAGCGGGGCTTTTTCGACCTCAAACGTTGACAGCTTGTTGACCTTGATGGCCAGCGCATCCTTTTCAGTTTTCAGCTTTTCCAGCTCTTGGCTGAGATGCATGCCCTGCTTGTCGAGTTTTTCCAGCTCCTCAGCCTTTTCGGCGTTAAAACGCTCCAACATCGGCTCCAGCATATCCGGAGTATAGGGGCGATGGCAACAGGGACACTCGGTCTCGTCAAACACTCTGCCGTCAACATAGGTCCACTCAACAGTCATGTCCTGCAACATGTCTTGTCTGAGCTTGACATTGCGGTCAAGCTCCAGCAGTTGAGGACGCAGGGTGCGCAGCTGGTCAGCCATTGCTTTACAGGTGTTGCTGATATCATTAGCTTTGAGAGCAAACGGCTCCTTGACTTTGGCCACGGCCTCACGGCGCACACCACGGATAACCTCCATCTTTGCCTTCAGCTCGCTGATTTTAGACTCGATAGCAGTGCGATTGCTGCCGCTAACGATGGCAGCGCGCTCAGCCAAAAGCTTGTCGAGCGGCTCTTGGTATTTAAGCAGCGTCAGCTCAGCTCTCTTTTTAAGGGTTTCGGCATCATCAAATCCGCTGAGCAGCTTTCTGCGCTCATCGATGCGGGCCGGCAGCTCTTTAATTTGAGCCTTGTACATGCGCAGCTCTTTAGAGAGCTTAGCTTTTAAATCGTCAGCGCCAAATTTAATGAGATCCTGACTGATGTCCTGCAATTCAGGATTAGCACTTACAACCTCCTCGGTGGTAACATCGCCCAGCAGGTCAAGCAATACCCTGCGCTGCTCCTGCCACGGCAATGAAGGGAATGCATTAGGGTTGCTGGTCAGGCTGAACCAGGGGTCTGCAAACCATTCAGCAATAAAGGCTGCATAATCCTTAGCCTTTTTCGGCACGCCATCGATGGCGTATTCCGTGGTGTTGCCGGTGAGCTTACGCTCATCGGTGCCGCTGATTTTAGTCCATTTTTCTTTGTAGACTACCTCCAGTGTAAACATGCCGATTTCAGCATGATTGCCATCATCCTCAGGGATAAATTCGCCGCGGACAACGGTATCAACATCGTGCATCAGCACGCCGTCAGCGCCGTAGGGGCGCATATTGGTGTCGGCCTTGCCGTTGTGGTCCTTGCCACACAGCAGGAAGCAGACAGCGTCCAGAACAGTAGTCTTGCCCACGCCATTAGCGCCGTAAATATTGGTGGCTTTGTCACCAAAAGCGATATGCAGCTTTTTCTGATTTTTAAGGTTTTCTAAGGTCAGACTTTTGATTTTCATTTTTTCACCTTTCTTTTTTAAGCCCCGAAAATATCAATAACCTTATGCAGGTCAGTCGAAGTCAGGCCTTTAATATGCGTTTCATCGTCGATGTCTTTCCACTCACCGGTAATGACGATGGGCCCTACCAAACATTCAACAGAGTATTCATTAATTGCTAACGGACGGTTACGCTGCAGGCCTTTCAGCCTGCCTTCCTCGTTAACGATAACCATGAGCGGGTTTTCCTCACGGCTTTCAGGAGCAATGCGAACAACTTGAATGTAACCACCAACCAGCTCCTGCAGCTTCTCCAGTGTAGGCTCAATCTTGATAATCTCGCCACGCTCACCGGGGCGATAGATTACAGCAGTAATAACTTCCATTTACTTGCCTCCATATGTTATAATTAGAGGTGGATAGTTTTATTTTCCACCTTTGTGCCCGCCAGTGCTGCTACACTGACGGGCGTTTTCCTTTTCCTTCATCTGCGCACCTCTATCGGGATGAGGACCACATCCCCCGGCTGCAACGTGCCCTTAATGTTGCTAATCTCCCGAGCATAGTGGATGACTTCCCTAACGTCACGACGGTCACCCTCTTGGCTCATGACATCGCCAACAATGTTCCAAAGGGTATCGCCTTCGCCGGCAACAGTTTTTACTACGTATTTATCTACCGGGCGGCTGTAATCCCATGCAGCCCAAATACAGCAGGCTGCCATCAGGACAAATAAGATTTTTTTCATGTCTACAACTCCTTCACATTAAACGGATCAGTAACATCCTTGCCGTCATATGTGCTGAGGAACTCTTCCAAAGATTCGCGACGGCATTTAAGGTTGCCAAGCTTCATGAATCTCAGCAGACCGGATTTTTTGAGCTTGTAAACGTAATCAACATTGCATTTCAGAAGCTTGCTTACTTCCGCAACAGTCAAAAGCTCAATACTTGCCATAATCTTTGCCTCCCTTCTTCCCTCACTTCTCCGCGTCCATGCTATAATTAAGCTACAGACAGGAGGTGAAATAATATGAATATACATAACGACGCAATGGATTTATTAAGGTACATTTATGATGGCCTTTCAGAAGGATATGATTCCTACAATGTCAGCGAAGATAAGCTGGAAGCTATGAGCCCTAATGACAGAACATCATTTCTTGCTTCTGTAAACTATTTGAAACAAGAAAATTTTGTTAAGCCATACGCCGAATATAAAGGCGTTCCTGTTAGTGTTAAAATCACCTCTAAAGGTATAAAGGCTATTGAGAAAAATTCCACTGTGCAGCCGGCCGCAAACATCATTGTCAATAGCAACGTTTCCGGTATCGTTGGTCAGAACATTACAGGAAACACTATCAATCAAGGTTTGTCTATCGCTGATTTTCAAGCTATACTACAAGCCACCATTAGCGACAAGCAAGACCTGCAAAAAATTCAAGAAGAGCTTTCACCTCTTTTTAAACGGATGGAAATCGGTTCTCCGTTAGAAAAAGGTCTGCTTTCTTCCGCTAAAGAACATCTGGAAAACTATCAAACTATGTACGGTTCACTTTTGCAGGTCATCGGTAGCTATCTGCTCGCAAAGTAGCGGTAAAATATTTTCATTTAAAAATTTAAATTCTTCGGCCTTGATTGCATCAACAGCAGCCAAGGCTTTTTTTATTTCTTCCCGGATTTTCATACTTTCAATTATGTATAGCGAGTTATCAAGTTTACCTGAAGATGTTTTTCCCCAAAGTTTGTCGATTCTAAATTCGGCTTCTTTAGATGTTTTTCCCAAAAGTTTGTTGATTCTAAATTCGGCTTCTTTAATTGCCTTTAAGCTTCTTTCAATGGTTTGCAAATTTTTCGTAATCTCCATCATCCCTCACCTCCCTTCCTCAGCTCCTGCACCAGCGCCAGCAGCTCATCCAGATACTCCAGCTTACTATAGCCTTCCAGTTCGCAGACCATGATGTCCATGCGGATGTCTGCCAGCAGGCGCAGCTTCATCTTTTCCCGCGCCAAGTGATTAAACGCGCGACGCGTTGCCGGTGTGTCCGGCGTAAACTTTGGTGCTGTCATTCTGCCTTCAGCGCAGCAGCAGCCTGCTCGTATTCCTTGTCAGCCTGCTCACGTTGTGCCTTTACAGCCTCATAGACCTTTTTGTAGTTTTCAGCTCTTTCTTGCCAAAACTTAACATCATTGTCCATATCACCCAACTTTGCGCATTCCCGCGCTCCGGTTGCCGCTTTCTCAGCCTTAAGCAGCAATGCATGGCAAATAGTCGAGACCTCATCATAAGTAAGCTCAAGTTTCATTTCATTACCTCCATACCGCCAGCGCCGCGCCGGCGGTTTGTCTAGTATACTAGATATCTATTGCATTAAAAAAGCAGATACGGAACAATTAAGAGCATTAGCAAGAGCTTCTAAAGTGCTAATTTTCACCTCCATTTCTTCGCCACTTTCCAATCTAATGATAGTAGCACGCGAAATATTAGCCTTTTTCGCCAATTCATCCTGTGTCATACAGTTTTCTTGTCTAATCTTACGAATATTATAAAGCATTCCTTTTTCCTCCTTTCTATCTTTGTTGTGTCTAGTATACTAGATTTATTTCTTAATGTCAACTCTATTTGACATTTTTCTTTGCTTAATGTATAATCTAGTTGACATTATAAGGAGGATTTCATTATGACTATCGGAGAATACGTAAAACAATATAGAAAAAGTCAAGGTTTATCAATGCAAGCTTTCGGCGAAAAATGCAATTTAAGTCGAGCATATATTTCCATTCTAGAAAAAGGAATTAATCCAACAACAGGGAAAGCATTCGCGCCAACAATAGAAACTTTAAACAAAATAGCTGAAGTTACTGGTGTTACAATCGATGCTTTATTGCCAATGCTCGACAGTAATCAGCTAGTAACAGTAAATGCCCCTTCCCCTTCTCTCTCCCTCACCCAGCAGGAAGAAACACACATAAAAAAATACCGCCAGCTGGATGCTGACGGCAAGGAAGAAATTGACGATATTATTGATGTTAAGCTGGCCAAGCTCCAACGCAAGGCAGAAGAATACGTGGAGAGTTTAGGCTGATAGATTTTGAAAGCGAGGAATGAAAACATGAAAGATGTAAAATTATTTCAGAGTGCGCAGATTCGCTCCATTTGGAACGATGAAGCCGGAGAATGGTTCTTTTCTGTTGTCGATGTTGTCGGTGCATTGACCGACAGTGCAGATAAATCAGCTTATTGGCGCAAACTAAAGCAAAGAATGAAAGCAGAAGGTAATGAAACCGTGACAAATTGTCACAGGTTGAAATTGCTTGCAGAAGACGGGAAAATGCGTCTCACTGACACCGCAAATACAGAAGGTATTCTGCGTATTATCCAATCTATCCCCTCGCCTAAAGCCGAACCATTCAAGCAGTGGCTCGCGCAACTCGGTGCGGACCATATCCACGACCTTGAAGCAGCAGAAGCTTTCAACAAAGAAATAGACGCTCGCATTGAAGCACGAAATAATATCAAACAGCATAACGTTGCTCTCGCTGATGCAGCCTTTGCCGCAGGCGTAAAAACGAACCTTGACTTCGCCAAATTTCAAAATAGCGGTTACATGGGACTTTATGGCGGTGAAACCGCTGGCGATATAAAACGTCGCAAGAAGCTTAAACCTAATCAAGAGATTTTAGACCACATGGGCAGTGTGGAACTCGGTGCGAACCTGTTCCGCATCACGCAGGCAGAAGACAAACTGCGCCGTGAGAATATCAGTAGCAAAGAAGCTGCCAACAAAGTGCATTACGAAGTCGGTCGTACCGTTCGCAAAACTATTGAAGAACTCGGCGGTACAATGCCAGAGAAATTGCCTACGCCAAGCGAAAGTATTAAGCAGCTCGATAAACCTAAAAAATAAAAAAATACCGTCAGCGGAAGGCTGACGGCGAAATGTCGCTTCATTATATTCTGCTTTTTAAAAAAGATGCTCCAATAGAGCCTACCGCAAGGAAACATGCTCCACCTGCCACCCAAGGTTGACCTAAATATAGAGCGTAGGCAGCTACTCCGATAATGCACACTCCTAAGATAAACGCCATGTACTGACCTCGTTTATCACGCATAGCAGTCAAATCGAGTTCTTTGGCTCTTAATTCTCTTATAGCTTTTGCATTTTCCTTAAAATCGTTAATGATATCAGATGCTGAACCAGGAACAATGTTATTATATTCCGCTAAAATCTGAGGATGGGGAAGCAATCCTTCAAAATGTTCCGCAACAACAATATCACCATTAGATGCAACTCTATTTCTAACTGATTTGTCGTCCTTTGCCGGTTTCGATTGTGCCAATTCTCTTTCCCACCTTATCAATAGATTTTCTCAAAGAACTGCCCGTCCTTAACCATGCAGCTTTTGAAATTGTACTAGGACTTTGAGGGACAAAATCTGCATAATTAGTATTAGGCATAATGGTAAAAGTAGAAAAGCCGCACATTACAGAGGCAATAAGCGCTTTAATTTTTGCCAATTTGTACACCTCCTTAATTATGTTGCACTTGTATATTGTACCACATTAGGAAAAACAACTCAATATAACTGTGCCCTTGTACACTTAATTTTAACATTTTTCGTTTTAAAAGTAAATTACCATAAGTAAATTTTACAAAGGGTCTGATTTTAATGTAAAAATCCCCCGGTGCTACCAACACCGAGGGACCTGCAAGAACGTGTTACCAACACGCTCAACGTCATCAACCCCAGTACCACCAAGAGCTGATTACCTTTTTATTATATCAGCTCGGCTCAAAAAATGAAAGGAGCTGATTTTTTATGTCAACATTAAACGTAACAAAACGCGGCGATAAATGGCAGTACCGTTTCGAAGCTGCTTCCGTCGATGGCAAGCGTAAGCGTGTTTCCAAATCCGGCTTTAAAACGAAAAAGGAAGCCGTGGAAGCCGGAACCAGGGCGCTGGCAGAATACAACGAAAGCGGTCAGACTTTCAATCTTTCCAGCATTTCCGTTGCGGATTATCTGGACAGCTGGATTGACTCTTACTGCAAAATGAACCTAAAATATAATACCCAACTTGGCTATCTTTATACTATCGAAAATCACCTGAAGCCCAGCCTAGGAATGTACCGGTTAAAATCCCTCACCCCTTCCGCCGTTCAAGAATTCGTAAATTCTCTGAAGCTGCGTGGCCTCAGCAGGGCAAGCATCGTCGGTATATTCTCCACGCTCTCTGCAGCGCTGGATTATGCTATTGAGCCGTTGAAGTACATCCAGTATAATCCATGCAATAACGTAAGAATCCCCAAAGATACGGCAGCCAAGAAGGAAACCCGGTACATCATAACACCGGAGCAGTTTACGCAGATTATAGAGCGCTTTCCGGAAGGCTCTAATTTTTATATTCCGCTTATGATCGGCTACTACACCGGCGTAAGAATTTCCGAATGCTTCGGTCTTACTTGGAACGATGTCGATTTTGATAATCAGACCATAAGCATTAGTAAGGCGTTGCTTAAGCGCAACTGTGGTGCAGATGTAAGGGAAGTACTGAAGAAGAAGGGAAAGAAGGAAGAGAAAAGTGCCTGGTATTTCAACAGCACCAAAACTTTCAAGTCCAACCGCATCATCAATATCGGTGATACCCTCTGTGCTGCATTGGAAAAAGCTTATGACCAGCAAATGGCCAACAAAGCCTTCTATGACGAATACTACACAAAAATCTACAAAAAGCCTGAGCAGGACGAAAAAGGCGATACCATTTACCGGCTCATAGAAATTGAAGCCGGAGTGCCCTGCCCTCTTGAATCCGTGGATATGATAAACGTAAGAGAGAACGGCCAGTTGCTGAGTATGGACAGCATGAAGTATTGCAGCCGTGCAATCCACTATGAGCTGAAGATAAATTTCAACTACCATTCACTGCGGCACACACACGCTACAACGCTTATAGAGAACGGAGCCAATATAAAGGACGTGCAGGAGCGTTTAGGACACTGCAACATAGAAACAACGCTTAATACATATACCCACAATACTGACTACCTGAGAAATCAATCAGTAGAAATATTTGAAAAGGCGGTTCAAAAATAAACAAAAAAGGCGCCCAGACAGCAAATGATTGTTGTCTGAGCGCTTTGTTTTTTGCTATTAAATTGTGGCCATCTAAAATTTTCGGCCACACGAGGGCCACAAATTACAGTTTTTCACCCTTCCGAAACCCTTAAAATGCCGTATTCATGCGGTTTAGCAGCACCACAGTTTCCACATGGCTCGTCATTGGGAACATATCCACCGGCTGCGCCACAATCGCCTTATACCCATGCTGCTCCATAAATGCCAGATCACGTGCCAAAGATGCAGGATTGCAGGAAGCATAAACAACGCGCTCAGGTTGCACCTCAGCAATCGCAGCCAGCACCTTCTGCTCGCAGCCAGCACGCGGAGGATCCACCACAACAACGTCCGGACGCACGCCGCCGGCCAGCAGCTTCGGCAGCTCTACCGCAGCATCACCGCAGATAAATTCCGCATTAGCGCATTTATTCTCTTCTGCATTTTTCTTGGCGTTTTCAATCGCAGGCGCCACAATCTCTATACCATAAACCTGTTTGGCATGACGCGCCAGATACAGGGAGATTGTACCGGTACCACAGTAAACGTCCACTACGGTTTCCTTACCGCTCAGCGCCGCAAACTCCAACGCTTTGTTATACAGCTTTTCAGCCTGCTCGCTGTTCACCTGGAAGAAGGCCTGTGCAGAAATATGAAAGCTCAGGCTTCCCAGGCTGTCCTTAATCGATTCCGGTCCGTACAGCACGCGCGTTTTGCTGCCCATAACCACATTCGTCTGCTTTTTATTGATATTCTGCACCACGCTCACAAGTCCCGGAACATAACGCTTCAGCCATTCAATCAGCACACCACGATGCGGAATGTCATAGCCGAAGGTAATAATAACCGCCATCACTTCGCCGCTGTGCACGCCCACGCGTCCCATAATATGGCGTACGAGTCCCTTGCCTGTCTTTTCATCATAAGCGCTGATGTTATAATGCTGCATCCAGGTACGCACAGTTTTCATAATCGCGTTGTTCGCTTCTTTGGAAATCATGCAGGCATCCGTATCTACGACGCTGTGCGTTGCTGTCGCATAACAGCCTATATGCAGCACGCCTTCGGCATCCGCTGCCGCGGGAAACTGCATCTTATTGCGGTAGCTCCACGGCTCCGCCGCCCCCAACACCGGTAATGCCTCTAAATTAAGATGTCCGATTCTGGTGAGCGCATCCTGCACCTGCTGACGCTTGCATTCCAGCTGTCCCTTGTAGCTCAAATGCTGCAGCTGACAGCCGCCGCATTCCTTATACACCGGACACGCAGGCTCCACACGCTCGGCAGATGCTTTGACAATCTTCTCCAGCGCACCAACTGCATAGCTTTTCTTCACCAGCGTAATAGTTACGCGCACCTCTTCCTCCGGCAGCGCGCCTTTGACAAAGACTGTAAAGCCTTCATACTTGCCTACGCCCTCGCCGCTGCTGCCGAGACCATTAATCGTTAATGTAATATTATCACCCTGTTTTACAGGAATTATCTGCTTCATATATTTCCACCTGACCTTTTCGATTTTATTGTATATATATCTAATTATATCACAAAAACAGCCTGCAAAGAAACAGCAGCACGCTAAGATAATGCTTTACATCAATTCCGCAGCCTACATAACGCCAAAATATCACTTTGCATCTTTCCTGTAATTGTGAGAAGTGTGCAACATTTTCTGTAAAGCTATATACTTTGCATATAACATAAGCTATAATTAAGTTAGAGACATTGAGTTTCCGGGTCTATAAAGGTTTTATTTTGCGAAAGGAGCGATGCACAATGGCAGTAAAATTTTTGAAATGCAGTATTTGCGGTAATATCGTCGGCCTGATTCAGGACGGCGGCGGCGAGCTTGTCTGCTGCGGCAAGCCCATGCAGGAGCTTGTTGCCAACACCGAAGACGCAGCGCAGGAAAAGCATGTGCCGGTTATTACTGTTGATGGCAGCACGGTTCGTGTAGCTGTAGGCAGCGTGGAGCATCCCATGATTGAAAAGCACTACATCCAATGGATTTATCTGCAGACAACTCATGGCGGTCAGCGCTATATCTTAAAGCCAGGTGACAAGCCGGAGGCTGTTTTCGCTCTTGCCGAGGGTGCAGCTCCGCTCGCCGCTTATGCTTATTGCAATCTGCACGGATTGTGGACGGCAAAGCTGTAACATCTGTCGCCTTACATTCATAAAACAATTCTTTTCTCAGTGTCGGAGTCCCGACCGATAACGGTCAGGGGCTCCGATACTTTTTTATTACTCAAAAAGCTAAAAAACAAAACCGGCCTCAGACAGCTATATGTAATAGCATATCAGAGACCGGTTAAATTACAAAAACAATCACGCGAGGCTTATGGTCTTAAGCCCCAAAGGCTGTTAAAAAGCACAGCGAGAGAATTATTTTTCTACCCACAGGCCTTTTTCGTCTTTTTTGTAGCCGGCAAATTCGATTGCCAACGCAGCCATAACCTTGGTTGCGTCCTTAATCTGTACGTTCAGCTCTTCTGCGCGGATGAAATCATCGTGGCACATTTCGCTGGGGTTTTTGCTGGTGAGCAAAACGTATTCGTTCTGCATTTCTACAAGTGCTTTTGCTTCTGCATTAAATTGTTCCATTAGACTAATCTCCTTAGTTTTTATTATTGTACGATAACGCTCAGGTCACCTACTGCATGGGTAATATCCTTAACTGCTGCCAAGAGTGCCAGACGGTTGTTCTTCACGCGAACGTCCTCGTCCATAACCATAACGTCTTCGAAGAATTTGTTGATCGGGTCAACCAGCTTAACTGCTTCAGCCATAACTGCAGCATAGTCATACTTGGTTGCTGCAACCAGCACTTCCTTGCTGGCAGCCATAGCAGCATTGTGCAGAGCGCCTTCAGCTTCAACTGCAAAGAGCTGCGGGTTGATAGCGGATTCCTCTTCAATCTTCTTGCACAGGTTAGCAACACGGGTTGCAGCCTGAATCAATGCCGGAGCCTCTGCGGAAGCAACAAAGCTGTTCAGAGCCTTAGCACGGGCAACAAGATCGGTGAAATCGTCGTTCATCTGGTCAGCCAGAACTGCGTCAACTACGTCATAACGGATGCCCTGATCCATCAGCATGTTGCGCAGACGTTGTTTCATGAACTCAGCAATCTGCGGTACGAGCTTTTTGGTGTCCTCTGCCGGAATATTCAGCAGGTATAGAGCGCCGGCGATAACCTTGTACAGGGATACATGGTAGTTGCCGTCCAGAAGAATGTTGATGATGCCCAGAGCCTGACGGCGCAATGCATACGGATCCTGAGAGCCGGTCGGAGCCAGACCGCGGCTGAAGGTAGCGCAGATGTTGTCCAGCTTGTCGGCAATACCGGTCAGACGGCCAATATCGGTAGTCGGCAGCTCGTCACCGGCAAAGCGCGGCAGATAATGCTCGTAAATACCCAGTGCAACCTCAGGAGCTTCACCGTCGAGCTTAGCATATTCACGGCCCATAACGCCCTGCAGCTCGGTGAATTCGATAACCATGCCGGTTACCAGGTCGCATTTGCACAGCAGAGCGGTGCGCTCCAGCTTTTCTTTATCAACCTTGGCATTGATAGCCATAGCCAGCATATCAACAGCCTGTACCAGACGTTTGCTCTTATCGTTCATATTACCCAGGCCTTCCTGGAAGGAAACAGTTTTGAGTTTTTCCAGACGGTCAACCAAAGTTTGTTTTCTGTCTTCGTTGAAGAAGAATTCAGCGTCGCTCAGACGTGCACGCAGTACACGCTCGTTACCGTGAGCAACAATTTCCAGATGCTCCTTGCCGCCGTTGCGGACGGTGATGAACTTGTTCAGCAGGGAGCCGTCCTCTGCCAGTACCGGGAAGTAACGCTGATGCTCGCGCATCGGGGTGATGATGCATTCCTTCGGCAGAGCAAGGAATTTTTCTTCGAATTTACCGCACAGAGCAGTCGGCCATTCTACCAGATAGTTTACTTCCTCCAGCAGGTCCTCATTGATTTCTGCATGACCGCCTTCGGCAATTGCCAGGTCGGTAACCTGTTGACGAATCAGCTCACGGCGAGCGTCCTGGTCAACCATTACATAGTTGTCATACATAACCTTTTCATAGGAATCAGCATCAGGGATTTCTACAGCGCCGATGGTGCCGATAGCAGCGGAAGCTACGGCGTTCTTAGCCTTACTCTTTACAGTGTCGAACAGAGCCTTGGCAGCATCGCCGATGGACTCATGAGCTTTAGCGTTATCCAGTGCGGAAGGACGCAGGAAACGGTGACCGCGGCTGAATTTGCCGGATTTTACGCCGGTAATTTCAACAGGGATAACTTCATCGCCGAACAGTGCAACCAGCCAACGAATCGGACGGACGAATTTGAATTCATGATCTGCCCAACGCATGTTTTTCGGGAAGTTCAGGCTGGTGAGGATATCAGTCAGCAGGCCCGGCAGCAAATCTTTAACCGGTTGGCCTGCCAGATGCTTAACAGCATATACATAATCATCGCGAACAACGAGCTCTTTTACGTCAACGCCTTGGCCGCGAGCAAAGCCGATAGCTGCTTTAGAGGGAGCGCCGCTTACGAAAGCGATTTTTGCGGAAGGACCTTTAGCCTCAACAGTGCTGTCCTCCTGAGCCTCGGCAACGCCGCTGGCAATGAAGGTCATACGACGGGGAGTGCCATAGGTTTTAACTGCTTCGAAGGGAATACGCAGCTCAGTCATTTTCTTTTCTGCCAAATCCTTTAATTGTGCCAGAATGGCAGGCATAAATTTCGCAGGAATCTCTTCTGTACCGATTTCAAAAAGTAATTTTTCCATTATTTATTCTCCCCTTTCTTGAGCAGCGGGAAGCCCATTTCTTCACGTTGTGCTACATAAGCCTTTGCACACAGGCGGGCCATCGCACGTACACGGCCGATGTAGGCAGTACGTTCACTTACGCTGATTGCTCCGCGGGAATCCAGCAGGTTGAATGCATGGGAGCATTTCAGAACGTAGTCATAAGCAGGACGGATATAACCAAGCTCAATAACGCGCTTAGCTTCTGCTTCATATTTGTCGAACAGGTCAAACAGCAGCGCGGTGTCTGCTACCTGGAAGTTGTAGAAGGATTGCTCTACCTCGTTGGTGTGGAAAACGTCACCGTAGGTGATGTCGCCAACCCATTGGATATCGAATACGTTTTCTACGCCCTGGATATACATAGCCAGACGCTCCAGGCCGTACGTGATTTCAACGGTAACGGGCTTAACATCAATGCTGCCTACCTGTTGGAAGTAGGTGAACTGGGTAATTTCCATACCATCTAGCCAAACCTCCCAGCCAAGGCCCCAAGCGCCCAGAGTCGGGGATTCCCAGTTATCCTCTACAAAGCGGATATCATGCTCCTCCTGATGAATGCCGAGCTCAGCCAGGCTCTGCAGGTACAGCTCCTGAATGTTTTCCGGAGAGGGTTTTACGATAACCTGGAACTGATGATGTTGGAACAGACGGTTCGGGTTATCACCGTAACGGCCGTCTGCCGGACGACGGGAAGGCTCTACATAAGCCACACGCCAGGGCTCAGGTCCGAGTACGCGTAAAAAGGTAGACGGGTTCATTGTGCCTGCGCCTTTTTCGATGTCATAGGGCTGAGCCATAATGCAGTTTTGGCCTGCCCAGAATTTTTGCAGCTTCAAAATAATTGTCTGAAAATCCATGTTTTACCTCCTATATTTGTTACAAAGACGGCAGCAGCAGCTTTGTCGGAAAAACAAAAAAGCACCCGCGTCCCCGTAACATAAATGTTACAGGGACGGAGTGCATAAAGCTCAAACTCCGCGGTTCCACCCTGCTTGACTGCAATAACTGCAGCCCGCCTCAATCAATATACTATTACAGCTCCAAAGCGCCTTCATCCGCCTTTGCCGCCTTACACTGTCACGGCTCGCTGAGTTTGCAGATTACTACTCTTCTTCTTAGCTTAACTGTTAGTATATAAAATGCAACGCTGTTTGTCAAGTGCAGCAAATAATTTTGTAAATAACGCTCACAAAAATGTATCGTTACTATTAGCTTTCACCATAACAAAATGCCCCCACGCGAACGCGCAGAGGCATTATTGCTTCAAGTTGTCAGGTTAATATAAATTAAGCGGCTATTATTTCTTTTCGATGAGCTTCAGCGGAGCAGAAATCTTAGCTTCTACTTTTTCGCCTTTAGCAGCCTTAACAGCTACTTCCAGACCTTGCTGGCCCATGATTTCCGGCTGTTGAGCGATAGTAGCGCTCATAGCGCCGCTTTCTACAGCCTTTACGCCGTCAGCAGTACCGTCAAAGCCAACGATGAAGATTTGCTTGCCGGCACTCTTAGCAGCTTCGATTGCACCCAAAGCCATTTCGTCGTTCTGCGCGAAAATAGCTTTGATATCCGGGTTAGCCTGCAGCATGTTTTCTGCTACAGTCAGGCCCTTGCTGCGGTCAAATTCAGCAGTCTGTTTAGCAACAACGGTCAGCTTGCTGTCAGCAATTTTGTGGAAGCCTTCGCCGCGTTCACGGGAAGCGCTGGCACCGGGGATACCCTCCAGCTCAGCAACCTTAACCTTTTCGCCCAGCTTTTTGATAATGTAATCAGCAGCCATTTCGCCGCCCTTTACGTTATCGGAAGCAACCAGGCATGCTACATCACCCTGGTTAGCGCTGCGGTCGAGGCAGATAACAGGGATGTTAGCCTTGTTGGCAGCCTTGACGGATGTAGAAATTGCATCAGAGTCAACAGGGTTAACCAGCAGAACGCTGATGTTTTGCTGCAGCAGGTCAGCAATATCATTAGCCTGCTTTGCAGGGTCGTTCTGAGCGTCAACAACCTTTACGGTTACGCCCAGCTCCTTAGCCTTAGCTTCTACGCCTTTAGCCAGGGAAACGAAGAACGGATTGTTTTGAGTGGATACGGAGAAGCCAACGGTGATTTTCTTATCGTTGCCTTTTGCAGCATCCTTCTTGTCGCTGCCGCCGCAGCCGACAATCATCATAGCCATTGCTACAATGCAGGTTAATACCAATAAAATTTTTTTCATGTGAGAAAATACCTCCCGGAATTAGAAATTACTATGCGGACAAAAACTTGAATTAAGCAGGCTGCGGCTGAAAAGCACTGGATGGTGCTTTACGTCCGCATCACGCTTAGTTTTTCTTTCTGTCCATCAGCACAGCCAGCAAAATTACAATACCTTTGACAACTTGTTGGTAAAAGCTGGATACGTTTAAGATATTCAGACCATTGTTCAGAGTGCCGATAATCAGCGCACCGATAATGGTACCGAAGATGCGGCCCTTACCGCCGGAAAGACTGGTGCCGCCCAATACTACAGCTGCGATAGCATCCAGCTCATAGCCGGTACCGGCAGTAGGCTGAGCACTGTTCAGACGGCTGGTAAGAATAGCGCCTGCCATACCGCAAAGGAAACCTGTTACGGTATAAGCAAATATTTTAATGCGGTTGATTTTGATACCTGCAATGAAGGAAACCTTCTCATTACCGCCGACAGCATAGGTTTTGCGTCCCAGCGGAGTTTTGTGCAGGATGAACCACAAAATGAAAAACATAATCAGCATCATAATTGCAGGAACCGGCAGACCGGCAACATAGCCCTGGCCGAATTCAAGGAAGCGGTCATCCTCAGACAGGCTGCTGATAGGGTTGCCGTTGGTATATACCAAAGTCAGACCACGGAAAATGGTCATGGTCGCCAGGGTTGCGATAAAGGGCGCCACCTTGCCGTAGGTAATTACCAGGCCGTTGACACTGCCCAATACAGCACCGATGAGGCAGGCCAGCACGATACCGAATACAGGATCCATGCCGCCCTTGATAAAGCTGCCCATGAGCGCGCTGGAAAGCGCCAGAATACTGCCGACGGACAAATCAATACCGCCGGTTAAGATAACAAAGGTCATGCCAAAGGAAATTAAGGCATTGATAGAAACCTGACGCAGCAGGTTTTTCAGGTTGCTGGGGTCGATAAAGCTGCTGTTAAGGCAGGAAATGACCACAAACAACACAATGAGTCCGATTATGGAACCGGATTTTTTTAAGATTGCTTTTACATCCATTATTTTTATTGCCCTCCCGTTGCAAGTGTCATGATTTTTTCCTGGTCTGCTTCATCGTGCAGCAGCTCGCCGGCAATGCGGCCTTCGTGAACAACGACGATGCGGTCGCTCATGCCCAAAACCTCCGGCAGCTCCGAAGAAACCATAATAATCGAAACGCCACTTGCAGTAAGCTCGTTCATCAGCTCATATATATCGCGTTTTGCACCTACGTCGATACCACGGGTAGGCTCATCCATAATAATGACCTCCGGGTGCCTGCCAACCCATTTGGCAATAACCACCTTCTGCTGGTTACCGCCGGACAACGCACCAGCCTCAAGGTCCAGGCTGCTGGTCTTTACGCCCAGCTTTTTTGCCATTTTATCGGCAAAATTATTAAGAACATTAAAATTGATGACACCGCTTTTGGCAAAGCTGTCAACACTCGGCAGAGCAATGTTGCGCAAAATGGAGAAGTCCAGAATCAGGCCCTCGGTTTTGCGGTTTTCGGTTACGAAGCCCAATCCTGCCTTAATAGCATCCTCAGGCTTGGTAATCTTCAAAGGCTCGCCCTTGAAAACCAGCTCGCCGCCTGCATGAGGATCAACGCCGAAAACGGCGCGCATGATTTCGGTACGGCCGCTGCCCATAAGGCCGGCAAAGCCTAAAATCTCGCCCTTGCGCAGGTTAAAGTTAATATCATGGAAAACTTCCGGCTGTTCAAAGTGCTTAACCTCCAGCAGCACCTCGCCCGGCTTATTGCGGCGGTCGGGATAAAATTCCGTAATGGAGCGTCCTACCATATCGCGGACAATCTGCTCCATGCTGTATTCCTTAACAGGCTTGGTTGCAACGGATACGCCGTCACGCATAACGGTAATCGTGTCGCAGTTCTGTGTAACCTCTTCCATACGGTGCGAAATATAAACCATTGCTACACCGCGTTTTTTCAGGGAGCGCATAACCTCAAAGAGCTTTTCTGTTTCTCTTTCGGTCAGCGCCGCCGTAGGCTCGTCCATAATAACAACCTTGGCATCCAGCAGAAGGTTACGGACGATTTCCGTCATCTGCTGCTGTCCTACCGAGCATTCGCCGGCTTCCATATCCAGCGGCAGCTCAATTTCAATTTCACGGCATTTCTGCTCTGCCAGAGCACGCATAGCCTTAAAATCCAAGATACCCATGCCGTTGGTTACGCTGTGCATCAAAAACAGGTTTTCCAGAATGCTCAGGTTCGGCCAGATATTCAGCTCCTGATGGATGAAGGCGATGCCGTAAGCTTCTGCCTCCAGAGGATTTTTGAAGCTGATTTCCTTGCCGTCGACAAAAATCTGTCCCTTATCCTGCTTGTGAATACCCGTCAGGATATTCATCAGTGTTGATTTGCCGGCACCGTTTTCACCCATCAGAGCGTGTACCTCACCGCTTTTAAGCTTCAGGTCAACACCCTTGAGCACCTCATTAGAACCAAAGGCCTTATGGATATTTCTTAATTCAATCTCCATACTTTTCCTTATTCCTACCTTACGCTAATTTTTAAAAGAAAACATTGCTGTGCAGAATCACATTGGCAAAAGGAGTAATTTCGCCGGTGCGGATAATGCATTTTGCATGCTTGGTTGCCTCCTTGAAGGCTTCGTGGTCTGCATCGATAATCCACTGCTCTTCAGTGAAAAGCTGCTTCATAGCGCCGTAGACAGCAGGATTTCTGCCTTCCATTTCCGCTGCAATTTCTACTTTTTCGATAACCATATTTTTGGCTACTTCCTCAACAACCTCCAGGAAGGAAGGAGTTCCCGGCTTCAAAGCCAGGTCGATTTTCTGTACGCCTGCAGGTACAGGCAGACCGCAGTCACCGATAACGATAGTGTCGGTGTGGCCCAAATCAGCCAGCACCTTCGCAATAGAGCTGTTTAACATTCCACCCTTTTGCATTACTTAAGCATCTCCTCTACTTCATGTAAATAAGGCATACCGCCCTGCGCTCCCAGCTTTTGTACCGAAAGAGCTGCGGCAGCATTGGCAAAGCTGATGCTTTCCTGCATGGATTTGCCATTTGCACGGGCAACGGCAAAGGCACCGTTAAAGGTGTCGCCTGCACCCGTAGTGTCAACCGGTTTTACCTTAAAGCCGGGAACAGTAATAACCTGGCCTTTTTCCGCATAGGCAACACCCTTGCTGCCCAGCGTCATAATCACCTTGCCCTGGTTCTGATCAAGGATATCCGCCTTGCCCTTACCGGCAAACAATGTTGCTGCCTCGTGCTCGTTGGGAGTCAGATAAGTAATCTTATCCAGCAAAGCCTGCGGTACCGGAGCAACAGGTGCGGGGTTCAGCAGCACAGGTACACCGTGCGCTGCGCATTTTTCAATGACATAGGCATTGGTAGCGGCAGGAATTTCGTGCTGCAGAAGCACCATGTCTGCATTGCTGATATCCTCCCACGCTTCATCAATCAGCGACGGGGATACCAGGTCATTGGCGGCCTTGATAACGATAATCGTGTTATCGTCCTCCGCTACGGTAATGTGAGCAGTACCGCTGTTTTCACCGGGCAGCACCTTCACATAGGTGGAGTCGACATTGTTTTCCTTTAATGCCTTCAATACCAGCTGGCCATATACATCATCACCGATGCAGCCGACCATCATAACATCTGCTCCCAGGCGGGCTGCAGCAACAGCCTGGTTGGCACCCTTGCCGCCGGGAGAAACGGTCAGGCGGTTACCGAAAATAGTTTCTCCGGGATGCACCCAGCGGTCACATTCAACGGTAATATCAATATTACAGCTGCCTACTACGACAATCTTTGACATATTTTCTACCTCCTGTCTTCAGGATTTATATAATTTTTTGTAATAACAATGCGTATTGCCCGTCAATCAGATTCGGCTGCAGCAAATCCTTAAGGAGCACTGCCTGCTTGCGGCTGGTTTTGGGCATGGTCTGCTGCCAATAGGTGATGGCAAGCTGCAGCAGTCGCAGCAGCTCATCCCTGGCACGCTTGTTCTCGGCAGTCAGCTGCCAGAAAAAGCTGTACAATTGGCGGAAGATATCAGCATCATCCAGCATCGCCGAACGCGATACGTTAGCGGTTACATCACGCAGGTGACGCACAAGCAGCTGCAGAAGCGCTGTCTGCCGCTCAGGCGGTGCCTTCGGCACACGCCGCAGCAGCAGGCGATACAAAAGCGTCAGCTCTCTGTAAATTCTGCAGGCCTTGTCAAAGCCATCCCAGCGTGCGTACACGACAAAATGCAGCTGCAGCTGCTGCAGGCTCCACGCCAACCGTTGCAGGTCCTGCTGCATTAAAAGCCAACGCCCGGTCTCACGCAACAGGAACACGGTTTCCTCGCGCCACCGCCTGCGTGCCATACGCGCCGCTAAACTGAGCCATTCGCCCATAAATTCCTGCAGCATTGCAGTATTGTCGGCTTGCGTCCGCAGCCAGCGTCGCACCAGCAGTGCGAGCATAGGACGTACCTCAGCCAAACGCCTGTCGCACACGGCAAACGTCAGCCGCAACAGAACGCTGCCGCCCTGATGTGCCAGCTGCGGATTGACCAGCAGCTGCTCCAAACGCGGCCTGCTTTCCTGCATCCAAGCCGTAAAAAGCTGCCGTTGCCGGTGGCGTAAGGCCACCAGCAGACAGCAGCTGATTGCTTGTAATGCTTCATTATCTGCTGCTTCAGCAATAATACCCGAAAAAGCTGTGCAGGCGTTTTGTTCTCTGCCGTCACGCAGAGCAATACATGTTTCTAAAATAAGTTCTGTTACCATATTTCTACAGGTTAATATCGCCTTCGTAGACATCACCGGAAACAGGATCTACTGTTACCAGCAGGCCGTCGGCCAGCTTGGAGGTTGCTTTCTCCGCGCCTACGATAACAGGCAAGCCGCAGGTTACGGCAACAATAGCAGTGGAGGATGTCAGTCCGCCCTCTTCAGCTATAATCGCTGCTGCCTTGGCAGCAGCCTGCGGTACAAACTCGTCATTCAGCACATCAACTACAAGGATATCACCATTTTGGAGCTTGTCCTTGAAGTCTGCCGCAGTTCTGCCTACGCAGATACGGCCGGTGACAGTCTTGCTGCCGATACCGGTACCGCTGAGCAGCTTGGTACCCAATGTAACCACCTTAATCAGATTTGTACTGCCCGGAGTACCGATAGGCACGCCGGCAGTTATAACAACAGATGCGCCGTCCTTGATTACGGAGTGATGCAAAGCACACTGCAAAGACAGCTCAATCATTTCATCAGTATTTGTGGAGTATGGCCCCAAAAGCGGCAATACACCCCAATAAAGCTGCATCGCACGCACGCGCTCAGGCAAGCGTGATACAGCAACAACAGTACATTGAGGCTTATATTTGGCAATCATACGCGCTGTAAAGCCTGATTCGGTAATCGTAAGAATAGTATCTGCCTTTATTTCCTGAGAAATCTGTACGGTAGCATGGCTGATAGCGTCGGTAGAATGGATGCGCTCGCTGATTCCCTTCTTCTGGAAGATATGCACATAATCAAGCGCGTTTTCCGTGCGAACGGCAATCTTAGCCATCGTCTGCACCGCCTCCAGCGGATATTTGCCGCTGGCAGTTTCGCCGCTCAGCATAATAACGTCGCTGCCGTCGAAAATAGAGTTGGCAACATCGCTGGCCTCGGCACGGGTTGCACGATAGCTGTTAATCATGCTTTCCAGCATCTGCGTAGCCGTGATAACAGGCTTGCCCGCCTTGTTGCAGCGCGCAATGATATCCTTCTGTACCAACGGTACATCCTCGGTCGGTATCTCTACGCCCAGGTCACCTCTGGCAACCATAATGCCGTCTGATACGCCGATAATTTCATCGATATGCTGCACACCGGCCTCGTTCTCGATTTTGGAAATAATCCCGATAGAAGAGCCTGCTTCCTCAAGCACTTTACGGATAGCGATAACATCATCGGCCTTCTGCACGAAGGATGCCGCAATATAATCTATATCATGCTCGACAGCAAAAAGAATATCTGCCTTGTCCTGCTCCGACAAAAACGGCAGCTTCAGCTCAATACCGGGGCAGGCCACACGCTTTCGCGAGCTAAGCTCACCGCCGTTGACCACCTTGGTATAAATTCTGCAGCCGTCAATGCGTACAACCTTTAAGGAAAGCAGTCCGTCGGCCAGCAGAATATTGCTGCCGATTTCTACCTCCTGCGGCAGGCCGGCATAATTGACATGTGCCATATGGCGGTCGCCTAGGTATTCTTCCGTAGTCAGACAGAAATCATCGCCCTCGTTCAGCTCTATTTTACTTTCGGCAAACATGCCCAAGCGCATTTCCGGGCCTTTGGTATCGGCAATCGTAGCGATTACCTTACCGGCCTCTTCTGCTGCCTGACGCACCAGCTGCAACCTTTTGCCATGGTCCTCATGATTACCGTGCGAAAAGTTGAAGCGTGCCAAATCCATGCCTGCAAGCATCATCTTGCGCAACAGCTCTACATTGTCCGTGCTTGGACCCACTGTACAGATAATCTTCGTTTTCTTCATCAGGACTGCGCCTCCTCAGTACTGAAACTTATTCTCACACAAAACCTCATAGGCATCCTCTGCCTCCGAAACAGGCAGACAGATTTCATAAGCCTTATTATGCTTGCCTCCGGCACTTTTCAGCTGTACCAAAAAGCCGTTTTCCGTCAGCATTTGCTTTATTTTTTGGGCTTGTTCCTCAGTGTGGGCAATATAAATTGTTTTCCACATACTAGAATGCCTCCTGTAAATCAGGTAATTGGATTAAGCCTTGTAAGCTTTGATTTTTTCAATCAGCTTCGGCAGGATTACGTTTACATCACCTACGATGCCATAATGAGCAACGGTGAAAATCGGTGCCTCTGCATCCTTATTGATAGCGATGATGATATCGCTGTCCTTCATGCCGGACAGATGCTGGATAGCACCGCTGATGCCGCAGGCAAAGTAGATATGCGGAGTAACGGATTTACCGGATTGGCCAACCTGTTGGGAGTGAGTCAGCCAGCCCTCATCAATAGCGGCACGGGTGCCTGCTACTGCGGAATTTTCAAAGAGAGCAGCCAGCTGTTCCAGCACGTCGAATTTCTCCTTGCTGCCGAAGCCACGGCCGCCTGCTGCGATCATATCAGCTTCATCGATCTTCACAGCGTTTTCGCTGTTCAGAGCTTCTTTTTTAACCAGTTCAACACGGCTTACAGCGCCTGCTTCCGGAGTGAAGGCAATAACCTCACCGGTGCGGGTGTTATCCAATTCAGCCGGTTTGAATACTTTAGGACGAACGGTACCCATTTGCGGACGGTTAACGTCGCAGATGATGGTAGCGCAGATATTGCCGCCCAGTGCGGGACGAGTCCAGGCAACGAGCTTGTCATCGGTTACATCCAAAGCGGTGCAGTCAGCGCACAGGCCGGTATGCAAACGTGCTGCAACACGCGGAGCCAGGTCACGGCCGTCATCGGTAGCACCGAACATAATGGAAGCCGGATCATATTTCTTGGACAGCTGGCAGATAGCATCGGTATATAACTCGGTATCGTAATCTGCGTATTTAGCATCCTCAACAACATAAACAACATCAGCACCGGCAGCAATCAGCTGCTGCGGCAGCTCGCCGGCAGCAGCGGTCACCAGTACCGCACAGCATTTTTCCTCCAGCTTGGCACACAGCTCTTTGGCAGCGCCCAACAGCTCAAAGGTAACATTCATCAGCTGACCATTTTCCTGTTCAGCAATAACCCACATATTTACACACTCCTATTCGTTATCTTCAGTATTGTCATTTTCAGCAATAGCTATGGCCTCCATGGGACATTCGCGGATGCAGGCACCACAGCAGACGCACTGCTGCATATCAATCTGCGCCTTGCCCTCACGCAGCGTCGCAGCGCCCATTGGGCAGACTGCCACACATTCCTCACAGCCACAGCAAAGCTGCCTGTTTACTTTTATCAGCATGGTTCACCTTAGCGGGTAATAACCTCTGCCTTAACCAGCTTTTCAAACAGCATGTCTACTGCTGCATCAGCATCTGCTTCGGTAATGATTTCGCCGTTGATTTCAGGCGGGGTCGGGGTGAAGGCTTTTTTAACCTTAGTCGGAGAACCCTTCAGGCCTACGGTTGCAGGATCAATATCCAGGTCAGCAACGGTAAGAGTAGGAATCTGAGCCTTACGAGCTTTCATTTTGCCCTTAATGCTGGCAAAACGCGGCTCTTTTTCGGATTTTGTTACGGTAACCAGCAGCGGTGCTGCACAAGCCAAGGTCATCTGATAATTTTCGTTTTCGCGGACAACAACAAATTTGCCGTCTTCATAGCTCAGGCTCAGAGCGCCGGTAATCTGAGGAATTCCCAGATGCTCTGCCATTTCCGGGCCAACCTGTGCGGTATCGCCGTCTACTGCCTGCTTGCCGCAGAGTACGAGGTCGAACTCGCCCAGATGTTTTACAGCAGCAGCCAGAGCCAGGCTGGTTGCCAGAGTATCACTGCCACCCAGAACACGGTCGCTCAGCAGAACGCCGTCATCAGCGCCCATAGCGATTGCTTCCTTCAGAATATCGGTTGCCTGGGGCAGGCCCATGGTCAGTACTGTTACCTTAGCGCCTTCCTTATCCTTCAGGCACAGTGCTACCTCCAATGCCTGACGGTCATAGGGGTTCATAATATTTTCTACACCCGTACGGTCTAAGGTATTGGTTTCGCGGTTAAATTTTACTTTTGCCGTATCCGGCACTTGTTTTAAACAAACGAGAATATTCATTTGCTGCCTCCTTAAGCTTATTACAGGAGCTGCTGCTCCGGCTTTTTTACATTCTTCTCTTTATTTTAGCATTTTTGTACTTAAACTTGCAAGTATATCATGAAAGTTTATGAAAAACAGCTCAAATAATTACATCAATCTTTCTTTACCACACAGTTTTCACCAAGTATTTTGACCACATCCTCGGCAAAGCCCGGTGCTTCGCTGTTTACCCAAAAGTTAGGTGTTGTCTTGATAAGCTTACGCGAGCCCATCAGCTGCAGGTATACGCAATCATCGCCCTTATATTTTTGGAACAGCTGCATCAGCTCACGCTGCACCAGCGGATTTTCCAGATGCGCTTCGATGCGCAGACGAATTTCCGTAGGCGGCTTAGATGGCAGGGCGCGCACGCTGTTGGCAATAATTTTGCTTTCGCGCTCATCAACGCTGAAGCGTCCTTCAATCGCCACAATACTGTCTTCATAGATATCCTTGACATTTGTATGATAAGCCTGCGGGAAAACGATAACCGGGAAGCGTCCGCTGAAATCCTCCAGCGTCAGAAGAACCATCGTATCACCGCGCTTGGTATTTTTAATTGTGCAGTCCGTAATAATACCGGCCACACGCACAAACTGTCCGTCCTGCACCTGCGTTTCACCGCCGAACTGATGCAGCGGCATGAAGCGCTGCAGCATTTGCTTGTAATCGCTCAGCGGATGGTCGGTAACGTAAAAGCCGATGATTTCCTTTTCGTTCTGCAGAATAATCTGTTTGGGGATTTCCGGCAGCGGCGGCAGCTTGATTTCCGTCACGCCGAAGCTGTCATCTCCGAACAGTCCCAGCTGGCCGTTGGCCTTGTCCCTCTGGCAGGCAGCGCCCAAATCAATCGCCTGGTCCATAATAGCCAGCATCTGCGAGCGTCTGGCGCCGAAGGAATCCATCGCACCGCATTTAATCATATTTTCGATAACGCGCTTGTTGACCACGCGCATATTCACACGGCAGCAGAAATCCGTCAGACTCTTGAACGGACCGCCCTCGTTGCGGGCGCTGATAATGGCATCTACTGCGGCATCACCGGTATTTTTGATGCCTGCCAGGCCGAAGCGGATAGACGAATTTTTATGTACCGTAAAGTTATGACCGCTCTCGTTGACATCCGGCGGCAGGATTTTGACATTATCATTACGGCAGACGTTGATATACCAGCTCACCTTATCCGCATCACCGATAATGCTGTTGAGGAAGGCCGCATAGAATTGCGGACGCCAGTGCGCCTTCAGATAAGCGGTTTCATAGGCTACCAGCGCATAGGCTACGGAGTGGGATTTGTTGAAGCCGTAACCGGCGAAGTGCTGCAAGAGCGAGAAAATCTGGTCGCTGAGCTCTTCGGGAATATTGTGCAGCTTCTTGGCACCGTCGATAAAGGACTGGCGCATAGAATCCAGCTCCTTGGCCTTCTTCTTGCCCATCGCACGGCGCAGAATATCTGCCTGACCGAGCGTAAAGCCTGCCAGTGCGGAGGTTATCTGCATAACCTGCTCCTGATACAGAATAACGCCGTAGGTATCCTTCAAAATAGGCTCCATCAGCGGATGTAATACCTTCGCCGTGCGCTGTCCGTGACGGCCGGCAATAAAGTCCTCCGCCATACCGGTTCCCAAAGGACCCGGACGGTACAGAGCCACCAACGGAATCAGATCCTCAAAGCTTTCGGGAGCCAAATCCATAACTAGCTTGGTAATGCCTGCCGACTCCAGCTGGAAAACACAGGCTGTTTCACCTCGGCGCAGCATTGCGCAGGTCACCTCATCTGCCAACGGTATATTATCAATATCAACCTCTTCACCCGTAGTTTTGCGGATAAAGCGAATGCAGTCACCAATAACCGTCAATGTGCGCAGGCCCAAAAAGTCCATCTTCAGCAGGCCAAGCTCTTCCACCTTATTTTTATCGTACTGGGTGATGACGCCACCCTCACTGCCCTGCTGCAGCGGTACGTAATTTTTCATATTATGCGGCGCAATAATAACACCGGCAGCATGCGTGCCTGCGTTACGCGGCAGGCCCTCTACGCTTTGCGCAAGATCAATCAGCTTCTTGACCTCTGGGCGCGAATCGTACGCCTGACGGAAGTCCTTGCTGCCGTTCAGCGCCTTCTCCAGCGTAATGCCCAGCTCACGCGGAATCAGCTTGGCGATTTCGTCGACCTCACCATAGCTCATGCCCAGTGCCTTGCCCACGTCGCGCACCGCCGCGCGCGCCTGCAGTGTGCCGAAGGTAATAATCTGCGCCACACGCTCCTGTCCGTAACGGCGCACCACGTAATCAAGCACCTGATTACGCTTCACATAGCAGAAGTCGGTATCAATATCAGGCATGCTGACACGTTCAGGATTCAAAAAGCGTTCGAACAGCAGATGGTAACGCAATGGCTCAATATTCGTTATACGCAGCAGATAGGCCACGATACTGCCTGCCGCACTGCCACGTCCCGGACCGACCGGAATATCATGGCTGCGGCAATAATTGATAAAGTCCCAGACAATGAGGAAGTAGCAGGCGTAGCCCATCGTATTGATGATGTCCAGCTCAAAATCCAGACGCTTGCGGACCTTCTCATCCACAACCTCATAGCGCTTAGGCAAAGCCTCCTCGCACAGGTGACGCAGATAGCTCACGGCATCAAAGCCCTCCGGCACCGGAAACTCCGGCAGCAGCAGATGGCCGAACTCCATCTTCACGTTGCAGCGGTCAGCAATTTTATTGGTATTGCTCAAAGCCTCCGGACAATCGCCGAACAGCGCCTCCATCTCGTCATAGCTTTTAAGATAGTAGCTGTCGTTGTTGAAGCGCATACGATCAGGCTCATCAACCGTGCTCGTCGTCTGGATGCACAGCAGAATATCCTGCGCCGCGGCATCCTTTTGCTGCACATAATGCAAATCGTTTGTCGCCACCAGACCAAGACCGAACTCCTGCGCCAGCTGCTTCAGCTCCGCGCTTACCTTGTGCTCCTCATCAAGGTCATGGTCCTGAATTTCCAGAAAGTAGTTTTCCTTGCCGAAAATGTCTATATATTCCTGAATGCAGCGACGTGCTCCCTCCAGGTTATCCTGCAGAATCATCTGCGGCACCTCGCCGGCAACGCAGGCACTGAGGCAGATAACGCCCTCGTGATACGTTCGCAGCACGTCCTTGTCTACGCGTGGTTTATAATAAAATCCCTCCAGCTGACCGATGCTGACGATTTTCATCAGGTTATGGTAGCCTGTATCGTTCTCCGCCAGCAGAATCAGATGGTACATGCCGCGGTTATTTTTTTCCAGATGCGAGCCCTTCGCAAGATACACCTCGCAGCCGATAATCGGCTTGATACCTGCCTTGGTGCACTCCTGATAAAATTCCACTGCGCCGTACATTGCGCCGTGGTCGGTAATCGCCAGGCTGTCCATGCCCAGCTCCTTGGCATAGGCCACCAGCTCGGGGATTTTCGAAGCGCCGTCCAGCAGGCTGTATTCCGTATGTACATGTAAATGAGTAAAGCGTTTTGTCATCTCTTGCTCCTTAATTTAAAAGACCGCTGCCGCGCAAATCCGCGGCAAATGTATGTAAAACTATTCTAGCATTACAGATAAATTTCCTGCCTAAAACTGAAAAAACATACAACCGTGAATTCACAATTCGTTCGTTGTATGTTCTCTTAACATATGTTACAATAAGGCAAGACACTGACAACCGTGTTGCAGGGTGGTGTTGCCGACATTCTCTTGTAGAATGGAGGTGATGCTTATGAAGAACTATGACTTTAAGGACCTGATGGCCTTCGGCATGTTTCTCCTGGCATTACTGACATTTATTTTTCAATATAACAAGTAATCCAGACATAAGAAAACCACTCCTACACATTGCCCGGTGGCGGAGTGGCTTCTTGAGCTAATTTTCCACTAAGGCAACTCACCGTGTGGGCGGTTGTCCTTTGTCTATAATATAGCACATCAAGCTGCTTTTTGCAAGCAAACCGCTTGCTGTAAAAGCAGCTTTTTTCTTACTAACCCAGACATAGGAAAACCGCCCTTAAACTTTGCCAGGTGACAGGGCGGTTCTTCCGCAATAAAAGCTTTGGCAACCCACCGACGTGGGCGGTTGTCCTTTGTCTATAATATAGCATATTACGCTGCTTTTTGCAAGCAAACCGCTTGCTGTAAAAGCAGCTTTTTCGCTTCTATTCCCCTTTTTTACCCCACGCCAGACCGATAAGTAAAAAGAACAGATTATACACGAGCGCCGGCAACAGACTGTTGATCTCCCACGGGCTGATATGCTTCCAGAAGAGCGCTGCAAAAATGCCTGCGCCCATAGCAGCCACGCCCATCGAAGCGCGCACCCTGCCCGGGAAGAAGATGCAGAACGTCAGCGGCAGAAAGATACCGCTGCCCCGCAGCGCCATGGAGAGATAATTCCACTCCAGCACCGACGAATCTAGGTGCATAAAAACAAACACCATCGCAGCGACAGAAACGGCCAGCACGCTCAGGCGGCTTGCCCACAGTTGGCCTGCAGCCGTAGCCTTGAGCCAGATTTTGCTGACGATGTCACGCGAAATCATCGTACCTACGCCCAGCGCCAGACCGGCGATTGAGCCCAAGGCCGAAAGCAGCACAGCGCCCAGACCGATACCGCCAAGCCATTGCGGCAGATAGGTAACAAGATACAGCGGCAGTGCGTCAATAGAATTTATCTCCGGATGATGCAGATGCATGAACATACCGATCATTACCGACGGCAATCCCACGGGAATTACTATCAGCGCGGCAGCACAGCAGCCGACAGCTGCCGTTTTGGTGTTGCGCGCTGAAAACAGCGCCTGCACATAGGTCTGCGTAGAAATAACACCCACAATCATCGAACCGAGGCTGACAAGGCCGTCCTCCACGCCGCGTCCGAAAAGGCTGAACCAGGGATACGCAGCAAAGCTCTGCGTCAGGCCCTGCCAATGTCCCATATCGGCGTAGGCCACCAAGCCGCCGACGAAAATGCTGGCGAAAATCAAAATAATCTTGAAAATACCAGCCATGCCGCTGCTGCTGAGGCCACCGAAAAACACCAGCAACAAAGTAACAGCTATAACAATGGCTGCTGCAGCAAGCAAAGGTACGCCAAACAAGCCGGCAATCAGATGCAGCGCTGTAAGCGTGCTTGCTACAATACTGAAAAAAATGCCGGCGCAGGCGCTGAAGGTCGCCAGCCACCCCGCAGGCTTGCCGTAATCCGTAACGAGATACTCCGCTACTGTGGTCAGTGAGCTGCGGCGCAAAGGCACAGCATAAAACGCCGCCATCAGCAAAAGTGCGATACCGCTGCCCAGCGTAAACCACCAGGCCGTCAGTCCCAGCTTGAAGCCAAGCTGCGCCGTGCCGACGGTAGCTGCGCCGCCGATAATCGTGCCGATAATCGTGCCCGCGACAAGGCCTACGCCCGAGCTACGGCCGCCTACGTTATAATCATCAGCAGACTTCACCCTCCGGGCTGCCAAAAGCCCCGGTAACAGCGTTACCAGAAGCGTTACAGCCAGGCTGATATAATGTGTAGCAGTAAGCTGCATATCCAACCCTCCAATATTATAAGCCGCCGGATGCAAACGTTTCTCCGACAGCATTAATGCTAAAAAGCTCAGTATTAGTATAACACAAAAAATACGGCAAAAAAAGCATAGCCCCCGCAAGAATGCTTTGCTGCGGCAGCAGACGAAAAAGCGCTTGCGAGCTCTTTCTGCTCAGATTGTTACACAAAAACTATCTTCTTTATTATTGCGAAATTCAGCTTTTTTCTGTATAATATAGTTTATACCTTTATATATTTAGTGTATGCTTTTTGGAGGAAAATTATGAGCCGTTTAAGAATCGAAACACCCGACCAGGCCCAGCTTACGGTCGAGCGCTTGTACAAGGACCTGGAACGACACATCATCGCCAGCCCCCCGGGACTGTGCCCTGTTGATCTGCAGCTGTCGTTCCTCAAAGTCTGCCACGCACAAACCTGTGGCAAATGCGTACCCTGCCGTGTAGGCCTCGCGCAGCTGCAGAATCTTATGGAAGACGTGCTCGCCGGCAAGGCTGACATGCACACTCTGGATTTAATCGAAAGCACCGCGCAAAACGTTGCCAACAGCGCTGACTGCGCCATCGGCTTCGAAGCAGCCAAAATGGTTTTGGCCGGTCTGGAAGGCTTCCGTGAAGATTACATTAACCACATAAAGAAGGGCAAATGCTCTGTCAACGTCCATCATTCTATCCCCTGCGTTGCTCTGTGCCCGGCACAGGTTGATATCCCCGGCTACATTGCATTGGTCGGCGCAGGCCGTTATGCCGACGCTGTCAAGCTCATCCGCAAGGATAACCCCTTCCCGACTGCCTGCGGTCTTATCTGCGAGCATCCCTGCGAAGCACGCTGCCGCCGCAGCATGATTGATGCTCCCGTCAATATCCGCGGTCTGAAGCGTATGGCTGTTGACAATGCGCCCAGCAATACTGTGCCGCTGCCCGAAAAGCAGCCTGCTACCAACAAACGTATCGCCATCATCGGTGGCGGCCCCAGCGGTATGTCCGCAGCTTACTATCTGGAGCTGATGGGACATCATGCTGTTGTGTTTGAAGAAAAGAGCAAGCTCGGCGGCATGCTGCGCTACGGCATTCCTGCTTACCGCTTCCCGCGTGAACGTCTGCAGGAGGATTTGGACGCTATTTTGTCCACCGGCGTAGAAGTACATCGCAACACCAGAATCGGCAACGAGGAGGGCGATATCCCCTTTGAAAAGCTGCGTGAGGAATTTGACGCGGTTTATATTGCCATCGGTGCTCACACCGACAAGAAAATCGGTATTGAAGGCGAGGATTCCCACGGTGTTATCAGTGCGGTAGAAATGCTGCGCAATATCGGTGAGGAAAAAATGCCTGACTTTAAGGATAAAACCGTTGTCGTTATCGGCGGCGGCAACGTTGCTATGGACTGCACCCGCAGCTCCATCCGTCTCGGTGCCAAAAAGGTTATCATCGCCTACCGCCGTCGTCAGGACGACATGACCGCGCTGCCCGAGGAAATCGAAGGTGCTATTGCCGAGGGCGCTGAGCTGTACGGCTTAAAAGCTCCGCACCACATTGAGGCGGATGCCGAAGGTAATGTGGCCGCTCTCTGGGCAGAACCGCAAATCATCGGTCCTATCGATGCCTGGGGACGTGCGCGTCCAATCCGCGCCGACGTAGAGCTGGAGCGTATTCCCTGCGACGTTATCGTTGTAGCTATCGGCCAAGGCATTGAGTTGCGTCCGTTCGAGGAGGCCGGCATCAAAATCAAACGCGGTACTATTTCCGCTCTTTCCAGCAGTGAGCTTGCCAACAACGAAGGCGTCTTCGCCGGCGGCGACTGCGTAACCGGTCCTGCAACCGTAATCCGTGCTATTGCTGCCGGTAAGGTTGCTGCCGCTAATATTGATGAATATCTGGGCTATAACCACACCATTTCCTGTGATGTAGTTATTCCCGACCCGTCTATTGACGATAAACGTCCCTGCGGCCGTATCCAGATGCACGAAACAGAAGCAGGCGAACGTAAACATACCTTTGAGCCTATTGAATGCGGCATGACCAAGCAAGAAGCCTGCCAGGAAGCAGGACGCTGCCTGCGCTGCGACAAATTCGGCTTCAGCACACTGAAAGGAGGCAGAACCTTAAAATGGTAAACCTGACTATTGACGGACAAAAAGTTTCCGTTCCCCAGGGGACAACAATCATGCAGGCTGCTGCCACCGTCGGCATCGAAATTCCCCGCCTGTGTTATCTTAAAGGCATCAACGAAATCAGTGCCTGCAAGGTCTGCGTAGTTGAAATCCAAGGACAGAACCGTGTAGTTACCGCCTGTACCACTCCGGTACAGGAAGGTCTGGTAGTTTATACCAATTCTCCTAAGGCCCGCAGCATCCGCCGCACCAACGTGGAGCTGATTTTATCCCAGCATGACTGCATGTGCGCAACCTGCGTACGCAGCGGCAACTGCAGCTTGCAGACTTTGGCTAATGACCTGGGCATTTACGATATTCCCTATGAGCGTGATGTTGTCGACACTCCCTGGAACCAGGAGTTCCCGCTCATCCGCGATTCCAAAAAATGCATCAAATGCATGCGTTGCGTCCAGATTTGTGACAAGGTGCAAAAGCTGCATATCTGGGATGTGCAGAATACCGGTGCCCGTACTACCGTAGACGTTGCCGGCAATGTTTCCATTGAGGACAGTGACTGCAGCCTCTGCGGTCAGTGTATCACCCACTGCCCCGTTGGCGCGCTGAAGGAGCGTAACGATGTTCCAAAAATTTATGATGTATTGGCCGATTCCAATAAGGTAACCGTAGTACAGGTTGCACCTGCAGTACGCACCGCCTGGGCCGAAGCCTTTAACCTGCCGCCCGAGCTGGCAACCGAGGGCCGCATGGTAGCAGCACTGAAGAAAATCGGCTTCGATTATGTCTTCGACACCTGCTACGCTGCCGACGTTACCATCATGGAGGAAGCAAGCGAGCTATTAGAGCATCTGCAAAAGCCGCAGGACCACAGCTGGCCTATGTTCACCTCCTGCTGCCCCGGCTGGGTAAGCTATGTAAACAAAACTCATCCGTACTTTGTGCCTAACCTTTCCACCACCAAATCTCCGCAACAGATTTTCGGTGCGCTGGCAAAATCCTATTTTGCACAGAAGAAGGGCCTGAAGCCGAAGGAAATCTGCTCTATTTCCATCATGCCCTGCGTTTCCAAAAAACGCGAGGCCGCACTCTTCTCTATGCGCAGCAGCGGCACCCATGATGTAGATATCGTACTCACCACGCGCGAGCTTATCCGCCTGCTGCGTGCCGAGCACATCAACCCGGCAATGCTGGGTGAACTGCCCTTTGATAATCCGCTGGGCCAAAGCACCGGCGCTGCAGTTATCTTCGGTGCCAGCGGCGGCGTTATGGAAGCAGCACTGCGTACTGCTTACCATGTAATCGAAGGCAAGGAAGCTCCTGAAGATGCCTTCACCGACGTTCGCGGTACAGAAGGCCGCAAGGTACGTGAATTCACCCTTGGCGGCGCAACACTGCGCACCTGTACCGTAAGCGGCCTGGGTAATGCAGGCAAGCTGCTTGACGAGCTGAAAGCAGGCAAGGTTCATTATGACTTTGTGGAAGTTATGGCCTGCCCCGGCGGCTGCGTTGGCGGCGGCGGTCAGCCGATTCACGACGGGGAAGAGCGTGCCGACGTACTTGGCAATAAGCTCTATACCATCGACAGCAACCGTCCTCTGCACCAGTCCCACAACAATCCGGATGTACAGGATCTTTATAAGGACTTCCTGGAAAAACCGCTGAGTGAAAAAGCAGAGCAGCTGCTGCACTCCGACCATGTAAAAGAGCATAATTATATGTAATAGAAAACGGGAAGAAGAAAACGACTCGCAAACTGCAATGTCTTCATTAGAGAGGCAAGATGCATTACCAATAGGGCAAGAGAAGGCTCCCCTAGGGGGGAGCTGTCACCCGATAGGGTGACTGAGAGAGGAAAGCCAGCAACGTTGCTTTAGAGAAATCCCCTCTCCGTCATCGCTTTGCGATGCCACCTCTCCCCAAGGAGAGGCTCTCTCGAAAGCCAAGCGTAAGGATATATTAATTGCAAAGCCAATTCTTCCAAAATCTATGAGGTCAATCATGTACACACAACCCTATACCTACACAAAACAAATCCCCCTCTCCCTGGACGATGGCCACGGCGACTACAACCGCAGCTACGAGCGCAGCGACGATGACTTCGACTACGCCGACTACTCCACCGACCACAGAGACAACAACTTCCGTAACTACGAGAAGAAGCGCCGCAAAACCAATAAGGAAATTATTGAGGACATGCTCAAGCGCTGGGATTAAGCAAAACACTGTGTAAAACAAAAGTAAGAGGAGAACACCTTTTATCCTGTAAAGGACTAGGTGTTCTCCTCTTTTAATTATAGAAAAGGGAGTGTTTATTTCAGGTTTAAACTATGCAGTTGCCTGCATTTTCAATTCAGCTTGCTGCCGTAGTGGTCACGATTGTCGCCGCCGTATACGCGTACACGTTCAATCTTGCCTCTGTCGCCATCTGCACCGGAGATACGGGCAACATGGATACGGCCCATTTCGGGTTCAAATTCACGAACCAGCTTGTGATCCAGCTTCACGCCTTTTTCCAGTGCTCTGTACAGCATAGCTGCAAATTCGTATCGGCTCATCATGCGGTTGCCGTTGAACATGCCGTCAGGATACCCCTCAACGATGCCTGCTGCCGCCAGACGGCCGATGTATTCGTAAGCCCAGTGGTTTTCTGGAACATCCGGGAAGAGCTTCATTCTGTCCATCTCAATCGTGCCGCCCATGCCTGCGGTCAGCTGACCTACCAATGCGGTGAGGTTAGCTACATTCGCTCTCAGGTCCACGATTTCCTTAGCCATCGCTGTACGGGAATTGCTTACGCGTGCGGTACGGTCCAGGGAGAAGGAAATGCCTGCATTCACCATGTTCTCGCCGTTGCCGAAGGTTCCGCCTACACTCAGCATAACCTTTTCATCCGGACGATAGAACGCACCTACCGCAGCAGCGTTTTTGCCCTTGTAGTTGCCGTAGCCTGCTGCAAAGGTCAGCTTGTCATCGGGATCGAAATCCATCGGGTGCAGCGCTGCGAGAGCGGCAGCACCGGCGCCAACCTTGTCAACGCGGCTGCCAAGGCTGTCAACACGATAATCGAGTTCATTAAAATGCTCTCTGAATTCTGCATGCTCTCTATCATTTTGTACCTTACCGGCGATATCGTCAATCGTCAGTCTGCGTACTTCTTCATTGGTGTAACCGTCTTTTACTACCAAAGTAGCAGTTCCGGCTTCCGTATCTCTCGCAATTTCAGTCAGCTGTGCATCCTTCAGCTGGCCTTCCAGCTTAACATCCTCGCCGTTTCTTACTTTAAGAGTGATTTTGCCGTCTGCACCGATGCTGCCGCCGTTAACGAACTTATCCTTCGCCTCAATGGTCTGAATCAGCTTGCCTTCATCAAATGCTACGGTGTAGTTATGATTGCCGTCAGTATCCATTGCGTCGGTTACTCCGATATAACCTTTACCATCATCCGCTACGGTAGTAACGGTGTTGGTGTCGTTTTCTTTGATGGTGTTAATGAGCTTAGCTTCATCAAAGCCTACAGTGTATTTGTAGTTACCGTCTGCATCAACAGCTTCAGCAACATTTACATAACCATTGCCATCGTCCTGCGCGGTAGTAATAGTGTTAGTATCATACTGCTTAACAAAATCGCCCAGCTGGTCGCTATTAATGCCAAGCTCATATGCATGGTTGCCGTCTTCACCATTATCTTCAATCGTCAGGATATTGGTATTTACAGCAACGGTAGTAACGGTATTAGTATCCTGGGTGTTTTCCTGAATGAAGCCCTTCAAAGCATCTTCATCAATACCAATTACATAATTCTTATCATCCAAACCGCCACCGCCTACGCTGTCATTTACAGTAATGATAGCATGACCGGATTCTGCGGTAGTGATAGTATTAGTGTCATTTTCCTGAATGGTCTGGATGAGCTTATCTTCGTTAATTCCTACGGTGTAATTATAATTACCGTTATCATCAACCATTTCGGTAACATTTACATAACCATTGCCGTCAGCCTGTGCAGTAGTGATAGTATTGGTATCATTTTCCTGAATGGTTTGCATGAGTTTATCTTCGTTAATGCCTACAGTATAATTATAATTACCATTATCATCAACCATTTCGGTAACATTTACATAACCATTGCCGTCAGCCTGTGCGGTAGTAACGGTGTTAGTATCATATTGCTGTACAAAATCACCTAACTGATCGCCGTTGATATCAACCTTATACGCATGGTTTCCATCGGTGCCTTCATCGGTGATTTTCAGCATATTGGTTTTAGATTCTACGGTAGTAACAGTATCGGTATCCTGTGCTGTTTCCTTGATGTAGCCCTTCAGAGCGTCCTCATTGATACCGATTTGATAATTCTTACCGTCTTCCTGACCTTCCATGCTATTATTTACAGTAATGATATCGTGAACAGATTCAGCAGTAGTAATTGTGTTGGTATCATTATCCTTAATGGTATTGATGAGCTTATCTTCATTAATACCCACGGTGTAATTGTAATTACCGTTATCATCAACCATTTCGGTAACATTTACATAACTGTTGCCGTCAGCCTGTGCGGTAGTAACAGTGTTAGTATCATACTGCTGTACAAAGTCACCCAACTGATCGCTGTTGATATCAACCTTATACGCATGGTTGCCATCGATGCCTTCATCGGTGATTTTCAGCATATTGGTTTTAGATTCTACGGTAGTAATAGTATCGGTTCCGGCAATGCCTTCCAACTGATTATTTACCCAGCTGCGGGAAGCAATGCCTTCTACCTCTGCCTGTACGCTGCGCTGGTCAGAATCCTTAACCTTTACCGTCAGCTTGCCATATTCATCCAGGCTTCCTTCCATGCCGGTATTAGTGGTATTAGTATCAACAATACCTTGCATCTGCTCGTTTACCCAGCCTTGAGAAGCAATGCCGTCTACGCTGTCGGTGTAAACTCCGCCGGCATTATCAGTAATCTTGGAAGTCAGCGTGCCATCTGCAAAGGTCAATTTATTATTAACTACTTTGGTATCAGTATCAACAATACCAACTGCAACATCTGTACCATTTTCGCGTACCAATGTATAGGTATTGACTGTTTTGCCCTGACCTGCAGTTGCCCTTACCTCTTTAATAACCTTATCCTTCAGGCCTGCCTGACCTGCTTCACCGTAAATAGTCTTTGCCATGGTGATATCATTGGTATAGAGAGATTTGATAATTCTGTCAAATTCGCCTACGGTAATTCTGCTCATAGACTCTTTGCACTTCATTTCGGAATTGTCGCCCGTATGCACAGGATTATAACGTCTGTCCTTTGGATCCCATATATCATTATGAGTATGATAAATAAAAGGTGTAAACAATTCAATCTGCTCGCCGGAACCGATCTGTACCTGCGCATGTCCTAAATCAGTCCAGAAGTAACCCTGGTGATAATTATGGGAAGCATCATAAATCTGTCCTGCAGCATCTTTGGAAACATCCTTGTCAACAGGAGATGGGGTAGGAGTATCAGCCCAAACAGTAGTATAACCCATCATGCCCATTGCCATGATTGTCGCCAGCACGCACTTTGCCAAAGCAGGTTGCTTTCTAGTCTTTTTCATTTTCAATCCCCCTTTTCCACGCTGCGCCACAGTGACGCAAGCTTAATCCTCGTTACAAAGCATTTCGTTAATCAAATATAACTCAGATAAGGTGGTACTAAAATTCAAGGCCTTGAAAATTTAGCAGTTCGTCTCCTTTACCTGCTTTTATTGTACTCTTTTCGTCTCCGTACGTCAAACTTTCGTATTCTTCATAAAGACACTAAATAATAAAATATTCATACACAATTTTTCATTCGTCACTTTTACGCATTAATCATAGTTGTTGGAATTTTCTCTTTTATATATTTTATACTTTAATAATTATTACAAAGAATAGAATGTAAAAGATTTTTGTCACAGTAGACAATTTCTTGACAAAAACGTGAATTGCACTCATAGCAAGGCAAAGCCATTGCTAACCGTGTGCGTCATAAAAAGACAGCATAAAATCCACTAAAAAAGTCCATCTTCTGCGGACACAAGGAAAGCAAATCTGCGCACCGCAAAAAGGCCTGCCACCCTCATGGGTTGCAGGCCAATTTTTTGCTTCGCTTTTTACTTATAACTTATGTCAGCACTTCTACCGCAAGCACCGCCTGTAAACACTTACGCGTTTAGCAGCAGGCAGACTTACTCAAAGTTTTTCTCTTTGAACGGGCATTCCTCCACAACCACGCAGCCACGGCACAGCGGCTTGCGTGCCTTGCAGATTTTGCGCCCGTGCCAGATAAACCAGTGATGCGCGTCACTCCACTTTTCACGCGGAATAATTTTTTCCAGCTCCTTTTCCGTAGCCAGCGGGTCCTTGCCCTTCGCCAGCCCCAGACGATGCGACACACGAAAAACATGTGTATCTACCGCCAGCGCCGGAATGTTATAGATAATGCTGGCGATAACGTTCGCCGTTTTCTGCCCCACGCCCGGCAATTCCATCAGCGTTTTGATGTCATCCGGAATCACGCTGTTAAAGCGCTCCGTCAGCATATGGCACATTCCCAGCAGGTTTTTGGCCTTAGCGTGGTACAGACCACAGTCGCGGATTTCCGCTTCCATTTCCTCCTGCGTCAGCGCGCCCATTTTTTCCGGCGTATTCAGACGCGGAAAAATACGCGCCGTAATCACATTTACGCGTTCATCCGTACATTGGGCCGAAAGGATTACCGCTACCAAAAGCTCAAACGGCGAATTATAATTCAGCGCCGTCTTGCTGCCCTTGTAGGTTTCCTCCAGCTTGGCCAGAATAGCTTCTCTTTGAGCCTTGCGCATCAGTTCGTCAGGCTCCTTACAGGTGCAGGAATACGTCCGCCGCGGTTGATGAATTTTTCAGCGCTGAACTTCTTCACGCCAAGAACAGGCGCATAACCCAGCAGACCGCCAAATTCAACGCGGTCGCCTACGTCCTTACCCGGAACAGGAATCAGACGTACAGCGGTAGTTTTATTGTTAATCATACCGATAGCAGCTTCATCGGCAATAATTGCGGAAATAGTTGCTGCAGTGGTATCGCCGGGAATAGCAATCATATCAAGGCCAACGGAGCATACGCAGGTCATAGCCTCCAGTTTTTCCAAGGACAGAGCACCGCGTTCCACCGCAGCAATCATACCGGCATCCTCACTTACGGGGATAAACGCACCGCTCAGTCCGCCAACATAGCTGGAAGCCATCAGGCCGCCCTTTTTAACTGCGTCGTTCAGCATAGCCAGAGTAGCGGTAGTGCCGGGACCGCCGCAGCTTTCCAGACCGATTTCCTCCAGAATATGCGCAACACTGTCACCGATTGCCGGAGTCGGAGCCAGAGACAAGTCGATAATGCCGAACTGGGTATTCAGGCGGCATGCAGCCTCCTGTGCTACCAGCTGGCCGACGCGGGTAATCTTGAAGGCAGTCTTCTTAATAGTTTCGGCAACCATACCGATATCGCCGTCACGCACCTGCTCCAGTGCGTATTTAACAACGCCCGGTCCGCTTACGCCAACGTTGATAACGCTTTCCGGTTCTGTTACGCCGTGGAAGGCACCTGCCATGAACGGATTATCAGGCACAGCGTTGCAGAATACTACCAGCTTAGCGCAGCCGATTGCATCGCGGTCAGCAGTACGCTCGGCAGCAGCCTTTACAACCTCGCCCATTTGTTTTACAGCATCCATATTGATACCGCATTTGGTAGAGCCAACGCTTACGGAGGAGCAAACAATATCGGTAACTGCCAATGCTTCCGGAATGGACGCAATCAGATTGCGGTCGCCCTTGGTATAGCCCTTGTCAACGAGAGCGGAAAAGCCGCCGATGAAGTTAACGCCAACCTGCTTTCCTGCGTTGTCCAAAGCCTGTGCCAGCGGTACATAATCGTTGCTGTCGCAGCTTTCGCCAACCATAGAAATCGGCGTTACGGAAATACGCTTGTTGATAATTGGCACGCCAAGCTCAACCTCGATATTCTCACCGGTTTTTACCAGATGCTCTGCCTTGCGGCAAATCTTATCATAAATTTTCTGCGCTGTTACCTTGATATCCGGATGACCGCAATCACGCAGGCTGATGCCCATGGTGATAGTACGCACGTCCAGCTTGTTTTGGGTAATCATGCGCGTAGTTTCTAAAATATCGTCAGTATTGAATAACATGACAGCCTCCTATATACGATGCATGGCGCTGAAAATTTCTTCGCTCTGCAGACGGATTTCTACGCCGATTTCTACACCCAGCGCAGCCATTTTGTCGCGTGCTTCGGCAATGGGCACATTAGCCTCTGCCATATCAGCAATCAGCACCATATTGAAAAAGCCTTGCATAATGTTTTGGTTGATGTTGATAATGTTAATATTCATTTCTGCTAAAGCATTGCTCACCTTAGCGGTAATACCTACCTTATCCTTGCCTACGATAGTTAAAACAACTCGCATATCTGCGTCCTCCTTCAAAATAAATTAAGAGCAGCACTCATAGTACTGCTCCTATTGTATCACATCTTGGGAGCTCTGTGTTGTATACATAAATAAAGCGCTTATTTTTCCGCCTCATACTTTGGCTTGGGAAACTTCATGATGAACTCCGTCCCCTGCTCCACAGTGCTCACCACACGTATGCTGCCGCCATGGAAGCCGACGCCGTGCTTAACGATGGAAAGACCTAAGCCTGTACCCTCAATCGCCTTATGACGGCTGCGGTCGACACGGTAAAAGCGTTCGAAAATATGCGACAGTTCGCTGCCGGGAATGCCCATACCGGTATCAGCTACGCTCACCGTATACTTATTTTCTCCTTCGCTCAGGCGCAGCGTAACCTCACCGCCGAGATGATTATACTTCAGGCCGTTATCCAACAGGTTGAAGAAAATTTCCTCCATCAGCGAAGAAATACCAAGCAGCTTGCTGTCGCCGCCGGTGCTGTCAACAAGCTGCAGGCTGACCTGCAATCTGCCTGCCTTATCCTTCAGGCGTGCCAGCGCACTCTGCGCCACATCCTGCAGCGTAAATTCCTCCATCATATCATGCGTCAGCTCATCGAGCTTCGACAGCTGCATGATATCGTCAATCAGACGCAGCAGATTGTGCGCCTCGTCGTTGATTTTCTGCAGAAAGCGCTTGGTATCCTCCGGCTTCACCAGGCCGCTGAGCATAATTTCCGAATAGCCCAGCACCGACTGCAGCGGTGTCTTCAGCTCATGCGAAACGTTAGCCGAAAACTCACGGCGGATTTTTTCTGAAGCAGTACGCGCTGTTACATCCATAATCAGCAGCACAAAGCCCTTATCGGTAATTCTGCTGCCGTTGAGCTGATAATAGCTGCTGCCGCGGTTGATTACCAGACGCCCCTTGCCCTCCTGCTCAATTTTTGCCAAAAGCTGACGGATTTCGTCACTGTCATCAAGCATAAAAAAGCTCGTTCCCAAAAGCTCCTGCTTTTCCTTGCCGAAGAATTTTACGGCACTTTTATTAATCGATTCGATTTCCCAAACCGGATTGAGGAACAGCAGGCCTTCATCCATATTATTGGTTACGGCCTTCAGCTCCTGTTTTTTATTTTTATAGCGGCGCATTTCCTTCTGCAGCTTTTCCTGCTGCAGCTCAAAATACTCCACAATCGGCTTCAGCTCAGGATAAACTACAGCTTCCGAATCAGGCTGCTCCAGATTGAGCTTTTCCAAGGGCTGCAGTATTCTGGCGGTAATTGTTTTGGCTGCCCAAAAGGCACCGCACAAAACTACCAGTGCCAGCAGCACAAAGTAAACAAGAATTATTTTATACTGTTGAAAAACAGCGTCATTCGTGCGCGACAGGCGCAGCACATTGCCGTCCGGCAGACGCACTGCATAATACAAAATATTCTTACCGATAGTTTCGGACGCACGCTGACTGCGGCCCTCACCGCCTTTCAGTGCCTCCTGCACCTCCTCGCGCTGCAGATGGTTCTCCATAGATTCGGCATCAGCATAATTGTCGTACAAAGCGTGACCATCAGGTGCAATCAGCGTTACGCGGTCGGCAAGCTGCAAGCGCTGCAGCTCGCTCACCGGCACATTACCCTCGCCGTCGGCCACAATCAGCAGATTAGCCTCACGCTTGAGGCTGGCGAAGCTGTCCTGCGTAATATATTGGCAGGAACCCCAGAAGAAGAGCAGCAAAACAAGACCTACCGCTGCCCCTGTCAGCAGCAGTATGCTGCGAAAAAGCCTCTGCTTCATTTTACGGCCGCCATTCTGTAGCCAACGCCACGGATAGTTTCAATCAGCTCGCCTGCATCGCCCAGCTTCTGGCGCAGAGTACGGATATGTACATCAACGGTACGGGTTTCACCGCTGAATTCATAGCCCCAGATATCGTTAAGCAGCTTATCACGTGAAAAAACAATGCCCGGATGCTGCAAAAACTTACGCAGCAGGTCGTATTCCTTCAGCGTCAGTACAACCTCACTGCCGCCTACGCTCACCTTATGCTCCAGCTGGTTGACCTCCAGGCGACCGATGCGAATGATTTCTTTCTCTTCCTCACCGGGGCGTGGTGCTGCGCAGCGGCGCAGCACAGCCTTGATGCGCGCCACCATCTCCAGCATACCGAAGGGCTTGGCGATATAGTCATCGGCACCGCTGTCCAGTCCTTTGACCTTATCGAACTCCGAGCCTTTGGCTGTAGCCATAATTACTGGGATATTCGCATAACGTTTATCAGCACGCAAACGCCTTAATATGCTCACGCCATCCTCATCCGGCAGCATAATATCTAAAACAATCAGCTCAGGCACCTGCTTTTCCATCAAGGCGAAAAGCTCTCTGCCGCTGCCGCAGCCCTGTGCCTCCATGCCTACGGACTGCAGGGTGTAAACCTCAAGCTCGCAAATATTTTGTTCATCCTCCACGCAGAAAATCATGCAAAACACCACCAATCAATACTCTTATGCATTATTATATACGCAAAGCCGAATTTTTTCCTGTTAAATTTAGGTAAAATGAAAACAGATAAGCCTTATCAGTCAGCGAAGCATACAAAAAAGACCGGGAGCAACGCTCCCAGCCTTGTACTATTTACTATATGCGATTGTAGAAAAAACGAAAGCTGCCTGCGGCAATCCTTTCCCTGCAGTTTAAATCTGCCAAAGTCTGTGATACACTCCGTTTTCCATATTATCGATTACATCTACCTTAAACGGCATATTTTCAATAATATCCAGTGTATCAAAATACGTATCCGGCGTAGCATAAAACTTAATCAGTCCGCTGGTGCCGTCTACGGTGCTCACCATGGCCAGATGCTCATAGCCTTCCATAATCCAGTTAACATCTGCAATACGCTCAGGCTCAACCTGCGCGTAGATCATACTGTGGGGTCCGGGGTCATTGTCACTCATTCTTTTACAACCTTTCTGCGTAATAAGCTGAATTGCAGCAGCGACTTTTCGCTGGCTGCGGAAAATTTCTGCTGGGCATGCGGTGCGCAGTCAATCGGCGTACCTGCTTCATCCAGCATTTCTGTCAAAACAAAGGGCATCGTGCTGCCGTCGGGCATCAAAAGCTCCAGCGGCTCGCCTGCCTTTACATTATTGCGCTGCTCAAAATAAGCGCGCTTTTTCTCAGCATCGTAACCTGTAACGATACCGACAAAATCATGTGTCTGCTCATACTTCGAGCTGGTGTAAACCTGCGCATTTCTGTCAGGCTTGGCCACAGCAAAACCTGTAGTGTACTGGCGGTGGGAAACCTTGTTCAGCTCGGTAATCCACGCTTCCGGCACGCTGTAATGCTCCATGTCTGCCCAGCATTGGTCGATAGCCTTGCGGTAAACGCTGACTACCGTTGCCACATAATGCACGCTCTTCATGCGGCCTTCAATCTTCAGGCTGCACACACCGGCGCGCATCAGCTCCGGCAGATATTCAATAAGACACAGGTCCTTGGAGTTCATCACATAGGTACCGCGCTCGTCCTCCTCGAGGTCGAAGTATTCGCCCGGGCGCTTTTGCTCGCCCAGCTTATACATATTATATTCCCAACGGCAGGCCTGAGTGCAGGCACCGCGGTTGCCGTCGCGCCCTGTCAGATATGCGCTCAGCAGGCAGCGGCCGCTGTAGGAAATGCACATCGCGCCATGCACGAAGGTTTCCAGCTCTACCGAGGTTTTTTCGCTGATTTCGCTTATTTCCGCCAAGGACAGCTCGCGTGCCAGCACAACGCGTTCAGCGCCCAGCTGCTCCCACGCCTGCACCGTAGCATAGTTGGTGGTATTAGCCTGCGTGCTCACGTGCAGCGGCATATCAGGCACAACCTGGCGGGCAGTGCTCCATACGCCCAAATCGCTGATCAGCAGTGCGTCAACCTTAGCCTGCTGCAGTCCGCGCAGATAATCCGGCATTCTGTCGATATCCTCGTTATGCGCAAAAATATTTACCGTTACATAAACCTTTTTGCCGAGGCTATGTGCATACTCTGCCATCTCCGCAATTTCCTCTAAAGAGAAATTGTTAGCAAAGGCACGCAGACCGAACAGCTTACCGCCCAGATAAATAGCATCAGCACCATACAGCAGGGCCATTTTTCCTTTTTCCATATTACCGGCAGGAGCCAGTAATTCGGGTTTAACTAAGTTTCTGCTCATTAATTCTCCTTAAAACACTTCTCTGCTCCGCCACACTGACAGCGCAGAAATATGTAATAAACTGTTGTTAACCTATTTCCTCAATCGCCTTCAGATGCTCGGCATAGGTTTTGGTAAAGCGATGGTGTCCGTCCTTTTCTGCAACAAAGTACAGATAATCTGTCTGTTCCGGTTGCAGCACCGCCTTAATTGCGGTCAGTCCCGGACTGCCAATCGGTCCCGGAGGCAAACCGGGATTTTGGTAGGTGTTATACGGACTCTGTATTTTGGTGTCCGCAAAGGTAACTACTTCCTTCTGCGTTCCCAAAAGATACTGGATGGTCGTATCCGACTGAATAGGCATACCGATAGCCACACGCTTGAGGAAAACGCCGGCGATTTTTGGCTGCTCCTCGGCAAAAACTGCCTCCAGCTCCACCATCGAAGCCATATTGACAACATCACGCAAGGGCAGATTACGTTCTGCCACAGTCTTGGCAATACCGCTGCTCTGCATTTCCTTATCAAACTGCGCAACCATCATTTTGAGCATCTCCTGCTCGCTGATTCCCACCGGGAAATCATAGGTTGCCGGGTAGATAAAGCCCTCGGCTTTAAACAGCACATTGCTGTTATCGGTCTGCATGTAAGGATATGGCGCATAATCCTTCGCCGCCGCCATGAACTTGTCAGCACTGCCAAGGCCTTCTGCCTCCAGCTTTTTCGCAGTTTTCGCCACACTGTAGCCTTCCGGTACGGTAAAGCGCACCTGTTTGATGCGTCCCTTAACCATAACATCAACAATCTGCTGATTGCTCATGCCACCGTCAATCTGGTAGGCACCTGCCTGCAGCTTAGTAGCCAATCCCTTCCAGCGCGCCTCCATTTTAAAGGCAGCGGGATTTTTTACCAGCTTTTTTTCATGCAGCAGCTCGGCGATATCCGCCGTAGTCATGCCGTCCTTGACAACAATAAGGCGTGAGCCTTCTACGGCAAAGTCCTTGTTGTTGCCCTGTCCGTTAAGATAAATCGTAAATGCTACCACGCCGGCAACCAGCAGCACCGCCAAAGCACCTGCTGCAGCCTGCACCGGATTGTCGCGTACCAGCTTTTTCAGCTTTTCTATATCCATCAGAAAACATCGTCACATCGCATAAAAATACCGGACCGAAGTCCGGTAAAATTATTGACTGTGAATTACTCCTCGTCCTCAAACATTTCGTCATACTTAGCAGCAACTGCTTCGTATTCTTCGTCAGTCGGAGCGGTGTAAACAGCTTCGCCGTTTTCGTCAAAGTCCATGCGTGCGATAACGCAGGTATCTTCTTCTTCGTCATGCTCGTGGCAATCGCAGTCGTCATCCTCGCAGCAGCAGTCTTCCATCGGAACGAGTACTGCAAATTGCTTGTCATCAACAGTGATAACCATATCCTGATAGAACTCGTGCTCGTTGCCTTGCTCGTCAGTCAGAATAACGCAGATAACTTCTTCTTCGCCTTCAGCCTGCATAGCTGCTAATTCTTCATCTCTAATGTCTTTTTCCATAAAGGCACCTCTTTCGTCATAGCTCAATAAATAAAAAGCTCAATTTTAATCTAAACATATTGTATAATAGGGACGCTAATCTGTCAAATTTTAAAGCTCTTGCTGTCCAGATAATTTTGCAGAATAACAACTGCCGCCATCATATCAATAACCTTCTTACGCTTTTTGCGGCGTAAATCCGCATCAACCAGCACCTTTTCGGCAGCTACGGTGCTCAGGCGTTCATCCCAAAGCACAACCTGCACCTTTGGGAACATGGTGCGTAGCTTTTCGGCCATTGCTTCACAGGCCTGCGCGCGTTCGCCGATAGTGCCGTTCATGTTTTTGGGATAGCCTACAACCAAGGTATCTACCTCATGCTCGGCAATCAGCTCGGCAATGCGGGCGTAGTCGCGTTCTTCCGTAGTACGATGAATAGTTTCCACGCCGTTGGCAATCATGCCCAGCAAATCGCTCACGGCAATACCGATAGTTCTTGTTCCTACATCAAGGGACATTTTACGCATTAAGTTACGTTCTCCTTTTACTTGTTAATCTGCTGCAGGTAATTTTTCACCAGCTCTTCAATCAGCTCATAGCGCTCGTGGCGGCGCAGCTTGGTACGTGCGTCCTCAAAGCTGGTGATATAAGTGGGGTCACCGCTCAGCAGGTAGCCTGCCAACTGGTCCACAGGGTTATAGCCCTTCTTTTCCAGGGCAGCATATACTTCTTTTATAGTTTCGGCAACGTTCAGCTTTTCCGGCTCACGTTTGAACATCATAGTTTCTTGAGATACTTCAGACATACGAAACACTCCTTTCGTTTTTCGTAAATATATTGTAGCACATTTTGAGTAAAAAAGCTGTGTTTTTCTGGTTAATTTAACAGATAGAGAGCAATAGCAATTTAATATTAAGCAAAAAGCATAGTTTGAAAACAAAAGGCACATTACTCTTTACTCATAAATGTGAGTAAGGCAATGTGCCTTCTTGCTTGCAATTACAGCTTCGCAACGACATCCTTATCAAAAACCTTTGCCAACAGCTCCTTGGCTTTGGCATCAACCTCTTCATCAATATACCCCTGCACCTTCAGCAACGCAAAGGTAATTGCCACCAGGTCATCACTGTATCCCAGCACCGGCGTTAAATCCGGCACAAAATCCAGGGGAGCGATTAAATACCCCAAAGCTCCCATAATCAACGCCTTTTCCTTCGCAGGAACCTCCGGCTTCTGCAGTACGCACCACAGCTGCAAGGCCTTGTACAACAGCTCGATGCCGATGTGGGCACCGTAGCGGCTGATTTTATGCAGCAGGCCTTCCTCGCTGTAGCTTCCGGAATACTTCTGCAGCTCGCCGTCATTGATTTTCTTTTTGTCAAAGTCTTTGTGTTCTGTCATTTTGCTCCACTCTTCTCCAAACCGTGGACGAATGCTTAGCGCATATTGATGAATTGCAGATCAACGCCGAAATCACCGGCCTTCAGCAGCTGGATAACAGCCTGCAGGTCATCCTTTTTCGCACCGGCAACACGTACCTGGTCATCCTGAATCTGAGCAGTTACCTTCAGCTTGGAAGCCTTGATAGCTGCCACGATTTTTTTGCCGTTCTCTTTGGAAATACCCTGTTGGATTTCCAAAGCTTGGCGAACGGTGCCTTTGGCAGCGGGCTCAATTTTGCCCGGAACCAGACAACGCAGAGGAATACCGCGTTTAGCCATTTTTTGGCGCAGCATATCTAAAATTGCGCCCAGCTTGTATTCGTCCTCAGCTGCAATTTTTACTTCCTTCTCACCGAGCTCGATGGAAGCATTGCTGCCGCGGAAATCATAACGCTGGTCAATCTCTTTTTTAACCTGATTAACAGCGTTATCCATCTCCTGCATATCAACTTGGGAAACAACGTCAAAGGAACTATCTTTTGCCATTATTATTATCCTCCTAAATATAGCTAAAGTTTATCATGCCTAATTATATCAAAGAAAGCGCTTTAACGCCAGTAAAACTACCGGCAACAGCAACTTTGCTTATTTACCTGCATTTTTGCCATGCATATAAGCATGCTCCTGGCTAAGCTCCTGCAAAAGCTGCAGGCCGCTCCAGGTGCAGTTGGTAGGCGTCAGCATCGCCTTCAGCGCCACCTGACGCAGCTTACCCTTTTTAACGGCAGCCAGCAGTCTGTCCAAATCCTGACGGCTGAAGCCGCACATGAGCAGCATTTCCTCCTGCCCCTCGTCACCGCTGTAAGCCTCACTGACAGACGCCACCTCCGGCAAGCCTGCCAGATAGCCTACAGGCTGCAGCAGCTCTTCGCGCGTCACGGCACGCAGCTGCGTGCGCAGCATCATGCAAATCAGCTTCAGCGCCTGCAAACGCTCAGGCGTAAAATTATAGGCCAAAATTATTTTTTGCATATGATTCTCCTATCTCAGGCAAACAAATCAATCTGGTTATTTTCCGGCAAATCGCCCAAAACGCCCATGTCTGCCAGCTTTTCGATAACACTCTTGTTAACACCGGAACGCTGGCGCAAATCCTCCTGAGAGATAAACGGCCGGTTGATGTCCCTGGCAGCCGCAATGCTCTTGGCAGCATTTTCACCCACACCGCCCAAGGCAGCGAGAGGCGGACGCAGGCCGTTTTCCGTAACCAGAAATTTAATCGGGTCCGACTTATACAAATCCATCTTGTCAAAGCTCAGACCGCGCTCCAGCATCTCATTTACCAGCTCCAGATAGGTGACAGTCGTTTTATCCAGAGGCGAAGCCTTGAAGCCCTGCTGGTAAACATTCTTGATAAAATTCTTTACATAGCTCTTGCCCTTGGAAACATGGGTATAATCAAAATCCTTGGCACGCACCGTAAAGTACGCCGCATAAAACTCTTTCGGATAATGCACCTTGCAATAGGCAATACGGTAAGCCATAAGAACGTACGCAACAGCGTGCGCCTTCGGGAACAGATACTGTACCTTTTCGCAGGACTTGATATACCATTCGGGAATATTTACCGCGCGCATAGCCTCAAGCATCTTCGGCTCCAGACCTTTTTTCGCCGCCTTGCCCTTACGCACGTGCTCCATCGTCTTAAACGCCAGACTGGGTTCCACGCCCTTGGAAATCAAATGCGTCATAACGTCGTCACGCGTGGAGATAGTTTCGGCAACAGGCTTGCCTTCCTTAATCAAATCCTGCGCATTGTTCAGCCATACGTCAGTACCGTGCGAATAACCGGATACACGCACAACCTCACTGAATTTCTTCGGCTGTACGTCGCTGATCATCTGGCGTACAAATTTGGTACCACATTCAGGGATACCGAAGGTGCCGACAGCACTGTCAATCTGCTCCGGCGTAACGCCGAGGGAGCTTGTATCCTGGAAGATACGCATCGTTGCCTCATCGCCCACAGGAATCTTCTTGGGATCAAAGTTAGGATCCACATCCTCCTGCAGATATTTTTCCAGCATCTTCAGAACCATCGGATCATCATGGCCCAGAATATCCAGCTTAACCAGACGGTCATTGATGCTGTGATAATCGTAGTGAGTAGTAATCGTAGTGCCATCCTTATCATCGGCAGGACGGTTCATCGGCGTAATATAATGGATATCCATATTACGCGGCACAACCATAATGCCACCGGGATGCTGGCCCGTAGTGCGCTTGATACCGGCAAAGCCTTCGACAAGAGCTGCCACATGCGCAGGATGCACATGCAGATTCTTTGCCTCGTAATATTTTCTGATAAAGCCTATCGCCGTTTTGTTGGCGATAGTAGCAATCGTACCGGCACGGCAAACGTTATCGCGGCCAAAAAGTTCCTCGGTGTACTTGTGCGCCACACTCTGGTCGGACATTGCGGACGGATCATCTGGATCAATACCGCCGGAGAAGTTCAAATCAATATCAGGAACCTTATCTCCATGGAAGCCCAGGAAAACCGCGAACGGGATATCATGACCGTCGCGTAGCATTCTGGTGCCGCATTCGGGGCAATCCTTCGGCGGCAGGTCAAAGCCGCTGTCTACCTCATTGTTCATAAAGAATTCGCTGTGACGGCAATGCGGACAGCGGTAATGTGGCTTCAGCGCATTAACCTCGGTAATATCCAGCATCGTAGCCACAAAGGACGAGCCTACGCTGCCACGCGAGCCTACCAAGTAACCGCGGTCGATAGAATGCTTAACCAGCTTATGAGCAATGTAATACAATACGGAGAAGCCGTGGCCGATAATAGCATCCAGCTCCATCTTCAAGCGGTCCTCAACAATCTGCGGCAGCTTTTCGCCGTACCATTCATGCGCCTTGGCATAGGACAAATCACGCACTGCATCCTCCGCACCGGGAATCGACGGCGAATACAGCTGGTCGCGGTCGGGAACAGGCTTAATACGCTCAATCATCTCCGCAATCTTATTGGTATTCGTAACAACAACCTCGTAGGCTGCCTCCTTGCCCAAATAAGAGAACTCCTCGAGCATCTCCTCCGTAGTGTGCAAGTACAGCGGCGGCTGCAAATCCGCATCCTTGTAGCCTTGACCGGCCTGCAGAATAGCACGCAGCTGCGCATCCTCAGGATTGAGGAAATGCACGTCGCAGGTTGCTACAGTCAGCTTGCCCAAGCGCTTGCCAAGCTCATAGATTTTGCGGTTATGCTCGCGCAAATCCTCTTCGGTGCAATAGTTTTCACGCACCAGGAACTGGTTATTGCCCGTAGGCTGGATTTCCATATAATCATAGAAGCCGGCGATTTCCTCCAGCTCCTCATCGCTCGCGCCTAAGCGCACCGCACGATAAAGCTCGCCTGCCTCACAGGCCGAGCCCAAAATCAGGCCCTCGCGATGCTCCTCGATAACAGCGCGCGGCAGCAACGGACGCTTATTCAGATAACGCAAGTGGCTGATAGTAACGAGCTGGTACAGATTACGCAGACCAACCTCATTCTTCGCCAAAATAATAATATGGTGGCTGCTGATTTTGCTTTTGCCCTTAGTCGCAGCATCGGGATTTTCCGTATCAACGGCATCGTCCTTCGTCTTGCGGTCGCTGATAAGATAACCCTCCATGCCGAAAATCAGCTTCAGGTCACTGCCCTCCGCAGCATCAAAGCAGAACGGAAAGGCCTGCACTACGCCATGGTCGGTAATCGCCAAAGCCTTGTGGCCCCAACGTATTGCCTGCTTGACCAGCCCCTCCATCGGCGTCAGGCCGTCAAGCTTACTCATCTTCGTATGGCAATGCAGCTCAACCCTCTTGACCTCCGCATTATCCATGCGCTCCTCCTTGGCATCGAGCTTCATAATGCCACGAGGCACCATGCACATCTCGTCAAAGGCAAAGCGGTCGGGGGCAACATCACCCTGCAGACGCAGACGCATACCAGGCTTCAGCAGATTTTTAAACTCGTTGCATTCCTTGCGCGGGTCGCCGCCGTCACGCTTGTCAAAGCGCAGCTTAACGAAAATACCGCCAGTATCATCGCTCACGTTAAAGGTAAGCACAATGGAACCGACGCGCGTTTCCTTGTCAATAAAGGCCTGCAACGCGCCGTCCTTATCCAAGCTTTTGACAAAGGTACCTTCAATAACAACGTTGCGCTCTTCCTCAGTCACGGTATCCAGCTTACGTGGTGTACCCTTGATTTTTTTGCCCCACAGCTGGCCGTCAGCCTTCTTTTCTCCGTATAAGGCAGCCATGGCCTGCAGATACTCGGGGTCCTCCTCCGGATTGTTGTAGGACGTTTCGCAGGGAGGCTCCGGCGGCAGAGTTTCGCCGATTTCAATATCAGGCGGCTCGGGAGGTAAAGGAATTTCCTCCGGCAGCGGCTCGCCGGTGCAGTCGGTAATCTCTACCTCTGCCTGCGGCTCGCGTTGCATCATCTGGCATTTGGAGCCATCGCCGTCGCAAATCATATCTACACTTTGCAAAGAAAAAGCGGCTGCAAGCTGCTGCGCCGCCTTCTGCAGCAAGCCGCCGGTAAGATGAGCGGCACAGCTGAAGTGCACCTCCCACTGACAGGCAGACTCGTCTACACAAATCTGATTAATATGCATCAGCTTCAGCTGCATCAGTTCCACCGGGGAAAAGGTCAGCGAAGCCAAAAAACTATAAAATTTTTCTTCATCAGGAATCAGACAATATTTTTTATTCACATTAAATCCTTTCCTAATAATGACGGGAGAAGTTGTTGGGGGAATTGGATAACAACGCAGATGGCGTGCTCTCCTCCTCTTTTTTTCGGAGATAAGCTAGATTGCGTCAGATGCCAAGGCGGATGCCGACGGCGTACTTTTAGTACATCGAGGCAACGCAACAACGCAGATGGCGTGCTATCTTCCTCTATTTTTTGGAGATAAGCTAGAGTGCGTCAGATGCTAGGCGCGGATGCCGACGGCGTACTTTTAGTACGTCAAGGCGACGCAACAACGCAGATGACGTGCTATAGGTTATCTCTCTTATCGCATGTTTTCGACGCCTACCACACCCTCAATCCCCTGCAACCCCTTGACAATATCTCCGCCATCGGGCGCAGTTTTGCCAAGCTTCAGAAAGACCTCCAGCACCAGGCGATTCTTTTCCTTATCGCGCTTTACGTTCAGCGATTTTACCTGTACGCCGTTAAGGGACAGATAACCGGTAACATCGGTTATGGCACCGGAGCGATTGGTAGTAATGATGCGGACAAACTGGCGGTCGCTGCGGTTGTTGGCAGCAAAACGCTTTTCCCAGGTATGGAAGGTAACCAAAGTTATCATGGTGATAATGGTTGCCACACTGCTGAGGAAGTACATACCGCTACCGGCAGCAAGACCGATTGCGGAAACCATCCACAGGCTGGCAGCAGTTGTCAGGCCGCGGATAGTTAAACCCTCGTGCAGAATGGTGCCTGCGCCGAGAAAGCCTATGCCGCTGACAACCTGGGCTGCGATACGCGCCGAGTCACGGCGTTGGCCGATATCCTCCTCCAGCTTGGCAGTCTGAGGATAGACATCATCAAAGCCGTAAAGCGAAACGAGCATAAACAGCGCCGAACCCACGCACACAAGAATATGTGTACGGAAACCGGCAGGGCGGTCGCCACTGCCTCTTTCTATACCGACAATACCGCCGAGAATTGCAGCAACAACCAGCCTGATAACCATAACAACCTCTTTGTTATGCAAAAAAGAAGTATTAATCAAATCCATGCCAGTATCACCTCACAGCTTCCGTTCCCTCTGCCTGCGCCGGGCGCAGACACGGGAACTGAGTTATTTTTACAGCTTTTGCAGCATCTCCCTGATAGCAGCGATATAATCACCGTCCAACGGCAGCATGCTTACTTCGCCGGTCTTACGAACTTTTACTTCCAGCTCGCCGGTCTGCAGAGTCTTGGGACCTACAACAACGCGCAGCGGATAGCCGATTAAATCTGCATCCTTGAATTTTACGCCCGGACGCTCCTTGCGGTCGTCGATAACAACCTCAACGCCTGCTTTGTGCAGCTCGTTGTAGATTTCTTCAGCCTTAGCAAAGGATACTTCATCCTTTACGTTTACAGGTACAACAAGTACTTCATACGGAGCAATAGCAACAGGCCAGATCATGCCGTCGGCATCATGGCTTTGTTCAACGCAGGCAGCCATAGTACGGCCTACGCCGATACCGTAGCAGCCCATTACCATCGGCTGCTCTTTGCCGTTTTCATCCAGATAGGTGCATTTCATAGCTGCACTGTATTTGGTGTGCAACTTGAATACCTGACCTGCTTCGATACCGCGAGCCTTAGCAATCGGAGCGCCGCAGTGCGGGCAGGGATCGCCCTCAGCCATCAGACGGATATCGGCAACGTAGGTCGGAGTGAAGTCACGGCCCGGGTTAGCGTTGATGTAGTGGAAACCTTCATGGTTAGCACCACAGCAAACATTGTGCATATTCATAACGGTTGCATCGCAAACGATAATAACCTTTTCTGGGTCAAGGCCAACAGGGCCCATGTAACCGCCGACAGTGCCAGCCTTAGCCAGCAGCTCTGCCTCTGCCATTTCCAGCTCAACTGCGCCTACAGTGTTTTGTACTTTGGTTTCGTTAACCTCGTGGTCACCGCGAACGAAGCACAGTACCAGGCCTTTTTCGCATTGGTAAGCAACAGCCTTTACGGATTTTTCAATCGGAGCGTTGAGGAAAGCGCAAACGTCAGCAATGGTCTTGCAGTTCGGAGTTTCAACCTCGCTCAGCTCCTGCATTTCTTCTGCCGGAGCTTCCAGCGGGTACAGCTCTGCCTTTTCGATATCGGCAGCGTAATCGCATTTGGTGCAGTAGGTAATTTCTGCTTCACCGCTGTCTGCCAACACCATGAACTCATGGCTGCCGGTACCGCCGATAGCACCGCTGTCTGCTTCTACCGGGCGGAAGTTCAGACCGCAGCGGGTAAAGATTTTGTCATAAGCATCATACATAGCCTTATAGGAAACGTCCAGACCTGCTTCATCACGGTCGAAGGAATAGCCATCCTTCATAATGAAGTCACGGCTGCGCATCAGGCCAAAGCGCGGACGGCGTTCGTCACGAAATTTGTCCTGAATCTGATACAGGTTCAGCGGCAGCTGACGGTAGGAACGTACATCGTTCTTAACCAGAGTAGTAACCATTTCCTCGTGGGTAGGACCAAGGCAGTATTCATGGCCGTGACGGTCCTTCAAGCGTACCATTTCTGCGCCGTAAGCGTCCCAACGGCCGCTTTCCTTCCAGATTTCTGCCGGCTGCATAATCGGCATCATGATTTCCTGACAGCCTGCATGGTCCATCTCTTCGCGGATAATATTTTCAATTTTTTTAATAACACGCCAAGCCAGCGGCAGATAGGTGTACATGCCATTGGTGGATTTACGCATAAAACCGGCACGCAGCAGCAGCTGATGGCTCGGGATTTCAGCCTCGGACGGAACCTCACGCAGAGTGGGTGCATACATTTTAGAAACTTTCATTAACGGGATACCTTCCTCTCAAGTAAAATTTTATCTATTTCAGCAAAAAGCTCGCCTACAAGCTGATCTTCGGGAACCTTACGCAAGATTTCGCCCTTGCGGAAAACAAGTCCCTCGCCTATGCCGCCGGCAATGCCGACGTCAGCCTCACGTGCTTCACCGGGTCCGTTGACCACACATCCCATAACGGCAACCGTAATGGGTTCTTCAACATCCGCCAGACGGCGTTCAACCTCCAGCGCCAGCTTTTCCAGACTGATGCGGGTGCGACCGCAGGTAGGACAGCTGATTAACGTCGGTCCGTGCTCACGCAGACCAAGGGATTTCAGAATGTCATAGGCTACACGCACCTCGTTCACCGGGTCGCCGGTCAGCGAAACGCGAATAGTATCGCCGATGCCCTCGGCCAGCAGTGTACCGATTCCTACTGCGGATTTGATAATACCGCTGTTGACGGTGCCTGCCTCCGTAATGCCGACATGCAGCGGATAATCACACTGCGCAGCCATCAGGCGATAAGCCTCCAGTGTCAGCGGCACATCATGCGCCTTGAGCGAAATCTTAATGTTACGGTAATCCATCGCTTCGAGAATGCGGACGTGGCGCCACGCCGCCTCCACAAGAGCCTCCGCGGTGGGATGGCCGTATTTTTCCAGCAAATCCTTCGGCAGAGAGCCGGCGTTGACACCGATGCGGATAGGAATATTGCGTTCCTTCGCTGCTTCCACCACAGCGCGCACCTTCTCCTCACCGCCGATATTGCCGGGGTTTAAGCGCAGGCCGTCAACGCCTGCTTCAATCGCTGCCAAAGCCAGCTTATAATCAAAATGAATATCGGCAATGACAGGAATCGGACTTTCCTTACAAATTGTTTTCAGGCCCTCCGCCGCTGCCATATCAGGCACGGCACAGCGGATAATATCGCAGCCTGCATCTGCCAGACGCTGAATCTGCTCCAAGGTTGCAGCAGCATCGTCTGTATGTGTGTTAGTCATAGACTGAACGGCAATCGGAGCATCGCCGCCCACAGCCACGCTGCCTACGTGCAGCTGGCGGGTTTTTCTACGTTCTATCACTTTCGTTCACCTCTTAACGTGTTATATCCTTAAAGGTGGAAAATACTGTCAGCGCCAGAATCAGCGCAATACCAACCATCTGGATGTTAGTCATAGCCTTGCTGCCGAGCGGTTTGCCGCGCAGGCCTTCCAAAAGCAGCAGTACAAAATGTCCGCCATCCAGAGCCGGCAGCGGCAGCAGGTTGATAACGCCCAGGTTGATACTCAAAAAGGCAACAAAGGTAATCAACGGCAGCATGCCCTTTTCTGCCACCTGCCCTGCCATCTGTGCCACACCGATAGGACCGGCCACCTCAGCCGGAGCCTTACCGGAAACAATCTTGTACAGACCATTCAGCATGGAAACGATAATATTTTTGGTATATACGCAGCCCTCTTTAATCGAGCCGAAGAAGCCCAGGCTTACCTTGTTGAACTTAGGACTGATGCCGATTAAAGGACGGCCGGCCTCCCTGTCATACACAGGAGTCATGGTGTAGCTTTTTACAGCTCCCTTACTTTCTGCAGTCAGCATTACCGGATTAGTTCCGCTCGCACGCAAATTGGTAACAACCTCAGTCCAGGTAGCGACAGGCTTATTGTTAATCGTCAGAATGCGGTCGCCGTTACGCAGGCCTGCTCTTTCCGCAGCCATACCGTCTACAACAGTGCCCAGGATTGGCTCATTCACCAGCTCCTGTCTGCCCTCCAGCATAAAAATACCGCTGAAAAGAATAATAGGCAACAGGAAATTCATCAGCGCACCTGCCAGAATAACCAGCATTCTGGACGGTATCGGCTTAGATTTAAAGGTTCCCGGTTCAGGCGGATCATCGGGATCCATACCTGCGATTTTATTATAGCCACCCAACGGAATAGCCCGCAGGCTGTACAGAGTATCGCCGTCCTTTTGCTGATACAGCTTGGGACCGAAGCCGATGGCAAATTCATCAACACGCATACCTGTGAGCTTCGCCGTAATAAAATGACCGAATTCGTGTACCGTAACCAGCACACCAAAAACAAAAACAGCGGCTAATATTGTTAGCATTTTACCTCCTTACGATAGTCGGCAAGCTTTGCCGGCCTTCAGTCTATAATTTAGCAATAACCCCTTGGGCAGCAGCACGCGCCCAGGCATCTGTTGCTTCAATATCCTCCAGCTGCGGACGCAGAACATTGTTATGCTGCGCTGTAACCGTAGCAGTAATATAAGGAATATCCAAATATTTAATTTTTCCTGCCAAAAAGGCATACACTGCCTCCTCGTTGGCAGCATTGAAGGCACAGGGCAGAGTGCCACCGGCCTTACCGCAGTCAATAGCAATCTTCAAGGAAGGAAATGCTTCTAAATCAGGTGCTTCAAAGGTAAGATTACCCGCAGCAACAAGATCAAGCTGTTCAAAGCTGTAATTATAGCGCTCCGGCCAGCTCAAAGCGAACTGAATCGGCAAACGCATATCAGGCACACCCAGTTGGGCAATCACACTGCCGTCGCAGAATTCTACCAGACTGTGTACAATGCTCTGCGGATGTACAACAACCGCAATTTTATCATAAGGCATATCAAACAGCCAATGTGCCTCCATAACCTCCAGGCCCTTGTTGGCCAGTGTAGAGGAATCAAGCGTTACCTTTTGCCCCATGCTCCAGTTTGGGTGATTGAGGCATTGCGCCAAAGTTACATTTTCCAGCTCACTGCGTTTTTTGCCGCGGAAGGGACCGCCGCTCGCCGTAATAATCAGGCGCTTGACTTCCTTTTCCGTACCGCCGCGCAGAGATTGGAAAATAGCACTGTGCTCACTGTCAACAGGAGTCAGTCTTACACCGTGCTTACGCACAGCCTCCATAACAATGCTGCCGGCAGCAACAAGCGTTTCCTTATTGGCCAGCGCAATGTTCTTGCCACAGGCAATAGCAGCCAGCGTCGGACGCAGGCCGGCATAGCCTACCATAGAACCAAGCACCGTATCCGCTCCCTCGTAGGTAGCGGCAGCCAGAAGGCCTTCCTCCCCGGCTAAGATTTCTGTCTTGCCGTGATAGCGGTCAGCCAAGCGCTTAGCAGCGTCCTTATCCGTCAAAACGGCAATATCCGGCTCAAACTGCTTAATCTGCTGTTCTAAAAGCTCATCGCTTTTATGCGCAGCCAAGGCACGTACCTTCAGCTTTTCAGGATTGGCAGCAGCAACCTCCAAGGTCTGACGACCGATAGAGCCTGTACTGCCCAAAATAGAAATATTCTTCATTTGCTATCCTCTATTCTTGAAACATAGATAAAGCGCTGATAATCATCAGCAGATAATACACAACCGGTGCCGTAAACAGCAGGCTGTCGAAACGGTCCAGCACACCGCCGTGACCGGGGAAAATCTTACCGGAGTCCTTAATATCAAAGCTGCGTTTGACAATGGATTCAATCAAATCGCCAACCGGAGCAAAAATTGCCACCGCCAGCGCCACTGCCACAGCATGCCACAAAGCAATACCCAGACAGATAATGCACAAGAACAGTACGGTCACAAAGCAGCCGACAAAGCCGCAGACAGCGCCTTCAAAGGATTTCTTCGGGCTGACACTGCAGAACGGAGTCTTGCCGAAGGCACGGCCGAAGAAATAAGCAAAGGTATCGCTTGCCCAGGTGCCCAAAAGCACAATCCACAGGCAGATTTCGCCGTACTCAAATACGCGGAAGCCCAAGTCGATATGCGGACCGCCGTCAAAGGAGCGTAACAAAATAATGTGCGCAAACAAAAGACCGCAGTACAGCATGCCCCAGGCAGTAAGCGCACTGTTTTCTGCCCAATGCTGCTCGCCTCTGTTGCAATGCAGCCACAGGCCTTCAATCGTGCTGAAAATGAAGAACAGCGCTGTGAGCATCACAATAAATGCCAGCGTATAAACGCCCTCCAGCTCAAAATAATAGCCTGCACCGGCAACCAGCACCATCAGCAGTGCGCCAACGCCACCGGTCAGCGTGTAGGCATGATAGCCCTTGTTCTCCACCATCTTGTGGTATTCGTACCAGGCAACAGCAGCCAAAACAGCAACAGCCGCATTAAAAAGCATGCCACCCTTGGTGATAATGCCGACTGCCGCAATAATACCGATTACACCGGTAATAATACGTGTTAACATAGTTAAAATACATCCTTCTTTGAATTATAAAATTGATTGGAGCCCTGACGAAGTATATGGTGTCTTACCTATTTTTCTCCTTCTCTAGGCAGCCGGGAAGATGCCGGAGACGAGGAAGGGCGACGACGCCGTACATACTCGTACTGCTAGGAGCCCTGACGAAGTATACGGTGTCTTACCGGCTGACTAAGCCGCCGAAACGGCGCTCACGCCCCTGATAAGCCAAAATCGCCTCCACCAGATGATCCGGTGTAAACTCCGGCCAGAACACCTTGGTCGTCCAGATTTCCGCATAAGCAATCTGCCACAGCAAAAAGTTGCTGATACGCAAATCACCGCCCGGACGGATAAGCAGATCCGGCGCAGGCAGGCCCTTGGTATACAAATGGTTTTCAATTACATTATTATCTATATCGTCTACGGCCAGAGTACCGTTGGCAGCTTCCGCCGCAATAGTACGCACAGCATGCAGGATTTCTGCCTGTCCGCCGTAGTTTATAGCCAAATTCAAAATAATACCGGTGTTGTTTTTCGTTGCCTCTATTGCGTGCTCCATCTTCTGCTGCACAATCTCAGGCAGACCTTTACGCGAGCCGATAAAACGCACCTGTACGTTATTTTCGTTAAATTCGTCAATCTCATTGGTCAGATAACGGCTTAAAAGCTCCATGATGAAGTTTACCTCCGTCACCGGACGCTTCCAGTTTTCTGTCGAAAATGCATAAGCACTGATAACCTTAACTCCCAGCTTATCAGCTGCACGGACAATAGTTTTCAGTGTTTCCGCTCCGGCCTGATGGCCAAAGGTACGCACCTTGCCCTGAGCCTTAGCCCAGCGACCGTTGCCGTCCATAATAATAGCAATATGCTGAGGAATATTCTGCATATCCAGATCCTCAGTATGCATTACGATATTATTCTTAGTCTTATTTTTTGTTTGAAACAAGCCTCTAAACACAAGCATCAAGCCTTTCGCTAAAATTTGTAACTTGCTTTTAGTTTTCCTTACTTTTTTCCATGATTAAAGAAGAGGCGTGCCTCCCCCTTGCGGGAGGCCGCCTTCCTGATTTTGCATTGCAGTCTTGAATTACTCAATAGCGCCAACCGGGCAGCTAGCAGCGCAAGCGCCGCATTCTACGCAGTCTTCACCGATTTCGTATTTACCGTCAACTTCAGTAATAGCGCCAACGGGGCAGGTAGCAGCACAAGTACCGCAGCCTACGCAAGAATCCTTATCAATTTTCAGAGCCATTCGTCGCACCTCCTTCCTTATCTATACACAATGGTAAGAGCTAATCTATTAGCAGACAACTGCTGTTGTCTTACTACATATCTGCGCACCTCACGTCCTTCAAAGTCTGCCTCGCTTGCACGCGGCGGCAGCAGAGGCTGCACCTCATAGGTACAGCCTGCGGCCTCCAGGCGACGGGCAGCCTCCTGGAGAGGCAGTGCCAAAACCTGTGGAATTTCCATTATACTTCCATTACTTCTTTTTCTTTGTTAGCAGCTGCAGTGTCGATTTCTTTCATAACCTTATCTGTCAGCTTCTGTACCTTTTCAGTACCCTTCTTAGCCTCGTCCTCAGTGATTTCCTTAGCCTTTTCGGTCTTTTTGATAGCGTCGTTGGCATCACGGCGCAGGTTGCGGACTACAACACGATATTCCTCAGCTTTTTTATGTACAACCTTAACCAGGTCCTTACGACGCTCTTCAGTCAGCTGCGGCAGGTTCAGACGAATGCAGATGCCGTCGCTGTTCGGGTTCAGGCCGAGGTCGGATTTCATAATTGCTTTTTCGATATCCTTCAGGATGTTTTTCTCCCAAGGTTGAATAACAATCATGCGCGGCTCCGGTACAGTTACGCTTGCCACCTGAGTTACAGGTGTCGGGGAACCGTAGTAATCAACCATAACCTTCTCCAGCAGAGAGGGAGTTGCACGGCCAGCACGCAGGCTTGCCAGATCCACACGCAGGGCAGCAACGGATTTTTCCATCTTGCTCTCGATACCGCTGATAATTTCATTAACTGTTGCCATTATTCCTTACCTCCTACCAGGGTACCAATTTTTTCGCCTGCAGCAGCACGCAGAATGTTACCCGGTTCATCAATATTAAATACTACAATAGGAATGTTGTTATCCATGCACAGGCTGATTGCAGTGGAATCCATTACGCTGAGATGACGTTTGATAACCTCGATGTAAGGCAGCTCATCAAATTTCTTCGCATCCGGATTAACTGCCGGATCGCTGTCATAAACACCATCTACGCCTTTTTTAGCCATCAGGATAGCATCTGCTTCGATTTCCGCAGCACGCAGAGCAGCGGTGGTATCGGTGGAGAAATAGGGGTTACCGGTACCTGCGGCAAAAATAACGACTCTTGCTTTTTCCATATGGCGGATAGCACGGCGACGAATGTAGGGTTCTGCAATCTGACGCATTTCAATAGCGGTCTGCACACGGGTCGGAACCTCTAAGTTTTCCAAAGCATCCTGCAACGCCAAAGAGTTGATAACGGTTGCCAGCATTCCCATGTAGTCAGCAGTAGCACGGTCCATGCCCTTATTGCTGCCGCTGAGTCCGCGCCAGAAGTTACCGCCGCCGTTAACGATAGCAACCTCTACCCCTGTCTCAACTACAGCCTTGATTTGCTTGGCCAAGGCATATACTACTGTCGGATCAATGCCAAAGCCTTTTTCACCGGCCAGGGCTTCACCACTAAGCTTTAAAACTACACGTTTGAATTTCTTAAGTTCTGTCACGATAGCGACCTCCCATTTTTTACTTATTCCTATACTCTATTCAATAATTATACCAAAAATACCTGCTTTATTCTACCAAAAATTTTATGAAGAATTAGCGAAAGGAATTCCCCGGCTAATCTGACCATAGATAATTTTTCTGTTCTGGCAATATTATTATAACCAAACAGCGATATAATAGTTTTTATCATCTTATAAAGAGGGGAATGTTTATATGGAACATATAGAACGTAACGCACAAAAAAGTAACGCCACCCTGGCAATCTGCATCACCGCACTGTTTATGGCGCTCAATATTATGATGAGCTCTTTCGGTCTGCCGGTACCGGGCGGACATTTATATCTCAATGATGTTATCATCTGCACGGCAGCAATTCTGCTGGACAACCCCAAGGCTGCCTTCATCGTCGGCGGCGTTGGTGCCTTCTTGGGCGATTTATTCTTCTACCCGACACCGATGTTCGTTTCTCTGGTTACTCACGGCATTCAGGCTGTAGTAATCTGCCTCTTGGCACACCGCGGCGGCAAGGTAAGCTTCAAGGGCGCTGCACTCGGCGTAATTTTGGGCGCTGTTATCATGATTGTGGGCTATTCTCTGGGACGTGCTTTTATTTACAGCACACCGCACTACGCTTACATCAAACTGCCCTACCAGATTCTGCAGGCAGCAGTCGGCGCTGTCGGTGGCCTGGTGCTCTGCTTCAAGGCCGGTCTGCTGGAGCGCTTCGACAAAATGTTCCGCAAATAATTTTTACCGCATAACAAAAAAGCTGTTGTACGCAAGCAAACGTACAACAGCTTTTTTATTTGCGTCTGTCTGCTGCCCAAGCTTGGGCAGCAGACAAATTACCACAATATTTTGTTGTGAAAATCACAGTGCGTCCTTAAACACGCTGCCGCCGATAAATTCACGCAGGATAGAGTTATTGGGAATAACCTCATCCTCCAACGGCTTAACGTAGCTTAAAATGTTCAGCAGACGGCGCGCAGTAGTATAGGCCATGCCTGCGTACTGCGGGACAGCACGCAGCAGCGGCTCCGCATATTTTTTCAGTACAGCAAATTCATAAATCAGCGTGGTGTTGAAAATAATATCGGCACTGCTTTGGTACGGGAAGATGTATTTTTCTTCACCATCACGCACGTCTGCCCAAGTCCTCAGCGTAGTTTCCGCATCATGCGAACGGAACTGGCTGTCGCGCACCATGCGGCGCAGCAGACGCATATCGGTAGTACGGATACGGTTGTACTCATCAAAGGACATCGGTGTAAGCGCACTGACGTAAATTTTGATTTTATGTTCCGCCGGTACGGACGGTGTCAGCTTTTCGTTCAGGCCGTGGATGCCTTCGATAACCAGCACGGAATTATCCTGCAGCTGCAGCTCATTGCCGCGATATTCACGGCAGCCGGTGCGGAAATTGTACTTGGGCATTTTCACCTTTTCACCTGCCAGCAGACGCTGCAGATGCTCGTTGAACAGCTCCAGGTCGATAGCCTCCAGGCATTCAAAGTCATAGCTGCCGTCAGCCTTACGCGGCGAATCGACACGGTTTTTATAATAGTCATCCATAGAAATAGCAATCGGACGCAGGCCGTTGACTGCCATCTGGATGCTCAAACGCTGTGCCGTAGAGGTCTTGCCGGAAGAGGACGGACCTGCAATCAGCACCAGCTTCAGCTCATGGTGACTTGCCAGGATATCGGCAATATTGGCCAGCTTCTTTTCATGCAGCGCTTCCGCTACCTGAATAATCTTTTCGGCATAGCCTAAATCAATAATTTTATTGAGCTTGCCAACAGTATTGCAATGAATCATAGCAGACCATTCTTCTGCTTCCTGATAGGCATCGTTAAGGCGCGGCTGGTCTACAAATGGCGGCAGCACCTGCCAGTTGCCGTCATCAGGGTAATTGATAATCACGCCGTCAGCATACGGCAGCAGTTCAAAATGCGGCACATAGCCGGCATCCGGGCACATGGGGCCGAAGAGATAACCGGGCACGCCTTCAAGAATATTGACTGTCAGTACAGTATCATCCGGCACCTGAGCCAGCAGCGCCAGGTTATCATCGCTGCAGATGGCGCAGGCCATATCAATAGCCTCGGATTTAGGCAGACGCAGCAGCTTAATAGGCTCCCTGCGTTCTGCCATTTTATGCATATATTCTTCAATGCTGCGAATATCTTCAGCGGTGAGCTTACGCTCGCTGTTATCCTTGCAGTAGAGCGCGCTTCCCAGGGAGTTGCGCACCTCCAGATGTACTTCGGGATAAAGCTTTTTGGTTGCCGCAATCAGCATAAACAGCAGCGTGCGCACATAAACACGCATGCCTACGGAATTGTTGACCTCCACGAAATCAACAGTGCCGTCGGCAGTAAGCGGACGCTGCAGGTCACATTCCTCACCGTTATAGAGTCCCATAACGATGGGAGAAGCATATTTATCGCTCAATTTTTGAGCTAAAGGCAGCAGAGTGCTGCCCTCCTCTACTTCGATAATTTGTCCATTGGACAACTGCAGCTTAAGCATTTTATTCGCCAACGGCTTGCATTGCAGCGTTGACCTTAGCAGCCATGCCTTTGATTTTCTTCAGAGGTACGGCGCAAACAGCGATACGCACACCTGCAGCCAGCGGAACTGCAAAAATGTTGTCCTCATGCAGCTTGTCGCAGATTGCATCCGGGTTTTTAGCAGGAATAGACAGGAAGAAGCCTGCTACATACGGCAGCATCGGCAGGCCGCATTCTTCTGCTTCCTTGGTGAACAGGTCGGCACGTGCCTTAATCATCTGATAATAGTAATCACGCTCGGCGCAAACCTTGGCCAGCAGCTCGGGATCGCTGTAAATGGTTGCCAGAGTGCGCATTGCCGGACGGTTGATGTTGGACCAGGTTGCACGACTGGTGTATTGGTTGATAGCAGCAAACTCATCGATAACGCTCTTGTCGGAGGAAACGCCGATCATAGCGCCGGTACGCTGACCGTACATAGTGAAGCCTTTGGACATGCTGTAGCCTACGATGCAGAGAATGTTGGCAGGCAGACCGGAGAGCTTTTTAAAGATTTTGCGTACTTCTTCTTTTTCGCCGGCATAATCAATGTAAGCAACGTCCAGGAAGAAAACGATATTTTTGCCCGGTACGGCAGCTTCCTTCAGAATTGCCAGTACGCCGTCCATATCCTCGCCGCTCAGGCTGTAGCCGGTAGGATTGTGCGCCGGAGTGTTCAGCAGATACAGCAGGTTATCCTGCTTAGCAAGCAGCTCGTCAACCTTTTCCTTCAAAGCAGGCAGGTTGAACTTATTGTTTTCGTCCAGCATTTTATAGGTGGTAAAATTACGGCCCATATCCTGGCACAGTACTTTGTAAGCGCCCCAGTACCAGTCGGAGCAGAGCACGGTGTCACCGTTATCGGTGTAGTTCCAGATAGCATGGTGGATAGCACCGGTGCCGCCTGCAGTTGCAACTGCAGAAATGTAGCCTTCCGGACGGGAGTTGCCAAAGGCAGCAGTCAGTACGCAGTCCAGATATTCAGGCAAACCGCTGATAGGTGCGTAAGCAATCATTTCGTTAGTGGAAAGGCCGCGGAAAACCTCCTCTACAGTCGGCAGGCAGACGAGCTTTTCATCCTCATCCAGAATAGCGCCGATGGTAGCGTTGGTAACGGCATCCTTACCGTATTTGGCAGCAGCTGCCACTGCAGCAGCGTTAGCTCCGAAAATTTTATCTTGGGCAGATTTGCCCTTAGCGTGTTTTGCAGCAATACTCATAGTCATAGTTAACTACTCCTTTCAAAATTACAAATCAATTACCGTAGCGCCACTGCCACCGGCCTCCAACGCTGCCGTTTCCAGCTTCTTGACAAAGCGGTTGGTCGACAGATACGCTGTCAGACCGGCACGCAAGGCACCGGTTCCCTTGCCATGGATGAGGCGCAGCTGGCCGATACCGGCAATCAGCGCATCATCGATAGCTTTATCTACAACGGGAATTGCTTCATCCAGCGTCATCCCGCGCAAATCAATTTCCTGTTTGGCACTGCCTGATTTGGCAATGAACATCTGGTGTGCGTAATTGGCAGCAGCATTCTTGCTGAAGCCCTTACGCTTTTTAGGCGCAGCATCGGTATGCGCAGGCTGTGCCTTGGTCAGCAGGCATTTTTTTGCCGGCACAGTCATTTTCAGAATACCTACCTGCACTGTTACATCGTTGCCGTTGACATCGGTAATAATGCCGTTCTTCCCTAAGGAAACGACAAAGACATTTAGGCCCTTCTTGGCCGTCTTGGCAGATAACGGTGCGCCATCCGGCAGCGGCGCGTCCTCGCTCAGCGTTTTATTGAGCTTCTTGCGCGCTTCCTCGGCTGCCTGCTCCAGGCGCTTTGTATCGAAGTCAGCCTTCATAGAGCGCAGCTCCTTCAGCACTGCTTCGGATTCACGACGGCTGCGGCGGTAAATTTCATCCGCCTGCTCACGCGCCTTGCGCAGCATTTCATTCTTGCGGCGCTCAAACTCACTTTTGGAGTACGCCAGCGCGTTGCGCAACTGCTCGCTTTCGCGGCGCAGGTCCTCAATCTCCTTGCTGCCGCTTTCATAACGGCGACGTTCGCTGTCCAGCTCCTGCAGTACATTTTCCATATGCACATGCTCCTGGTTCAGCAGCTCGCCGGCATTTTGGATAATATCCTCAGCCAAACCCAGACGGCGGCTGATGTTGAAGGCATTACTGCTGCCCGGAACGCCCATCAGCAAGCGATAGGTAGGACGCAGTGATACGGGGTCAAACTCCACGCTGGCGTTTTCCATGCCCTCGTGACCGTAGGCAAAGGTTTTCAGCTCGCTGTAGTGGGTTGTTACCATCGTCAACACGCCCTGCTCATGCAGGTGCTCCAGCATCGCCATAGCCAGCGCAGCGCCTTCGTTCGGGTCCGTACCGGCACAGATTTCGTCAATCAGCACCAAATCTCCTGCTTTAACCTCGTTTAAAATACTGATTAAATTAGTCATATGAGCAGAGAAGGTTGACAGGCTCTGCTCAATGCTCTGCTCATCACCGATATCCGCATAAACCGCACGGAATACCGGCAGCTTGGCACTGCTTGCGGGGATAAACAGACCAATCTGCGCCATCAGCGCAAAGAGGCCTACAGCCTTCAGTGCTACCGTTTTACCGCCGGTGTTGGGGCCGGTAATCAGCAGCATCGTGAATTTATCGCCCAGCTGTACATCCAAAGGCACTACCGTATCCTTCGGCAGCAGCGGGTGACGTCCCTGCGCAATTTCTACGCCGCCGCTCAGCACCAGCATCGGGCGTACCGCATGCTGCTCCTGCGCCAGCAAAGCTCTGGCACAGATAACGTCCAGCGTAGTAAAGATTTCCAGCGAAGCCAGCAGTGCCTTCGCCTCCGCGCCCACGTTCTGCGTGAGCTGACGCAGAATACGCTCGATTTCTTCGTGCTCCTCTGCAACATAACGCTTGATATCATTGTTCAGATTGACAACAGCCAGTGGCTCGATAAACAGCGTTGCACCCGTACCGCTCTGGTCGTGCACAATGCCGGGGAAGTTCATCTTATATTCCTGCTTCACAGGAATAACGTAACGGTCACCGCGCATCGTCACGATGTTATCCATGAAGTACTTCTGGTTATTCGGGTCATGCAGAATGCTGTCGAGCTTTTCCTTCACGCGGTTTTTGGCAATCTGAATCGCAGTACGCAGACCGCCGAGCTTCGGTGAAGCGTTATCCTTGATTTCGCCATGCTCATCAATCGCACTGCCAATCTGCTTTTCCAGACGGGAAAATTGCGTCAGCTCCGCACCATATTCAGCCAAATTAGGCGCTGTCTCCGCATTTTCCGCAGTGAAATCCTTCATCGAAGCAAAGGCCTGCACCGTTGTCTGGATATGCTGCAGCTCCTCCGGCTCCAGCACGCTGCCAAGCTCCGCGCGCTTCACGTCGGCCGTAATATTGAACGCACCGCCGAAGGGAAAACGTCTGCCTTCATCAAGAATGCGCAGCGCTTCCGCAGTTTCCTCCTGCAGGCGCTTAACCTTACTGAATTCACTTTCAATCTGCAGGGAAATTATTGCCTGCTTGCCCAAAAAGGTTGCGGCCTTGGAGGCCAGCATATTTTTTACTTTATCAAATTCTAATGTCTTTACAGCAAAGCGTGCCATAGTTTTTTTGCACCTCTAAATCTAAATCATAATAATATATTATAGCATATTTGCAAAGCTTTGTGCTACTGCCTGCAACAGCTATTCCCTCTTACCGAGGCTGCATAAAAACTTAATCCGTTGAAAGCACAAATATCACTTCGCGATAAAGAGCTCGCCGTCACGCTCGTAGGCATAGCATTCCTGCTGCAAAACGCGGGCAATCCGCACAAAGTCATCTGCTACATCGACATCGGAGTAGGCCACCAGCAGCTTTTCCGCATAGCTGCGTCCCTTATAATAACCCACGGCATCCTGCACGAAAAAGCCGTCCGTATGCTTATAAAGCACCTCGGCGAAATCGTCAATCACCTGCTGCCACGGAGCAGGCTTTAAAGCACCGTTCTCATAAACAGTGCAGGGAATATGAAAAACGTATCTGTGCACTAAGGCAACCTCCTTCAACCATCTTTATACAAAAACGGCCACCAGCAGACGCTTTGCTGCCAATGGCCGTTTATTTTCTGACTCACTGCAACAGCAGCTCAGAGCTACACTAATTTAGTTTTCGTGATGGCGTTCCTTGTTCTTGCGCACATACTCCATGATAATGCCGGCGGTTTCTTCAATCGCACGGTTGGAAACGTTGATAATCTGGCAGTGCAGACGGCGCATAATGCCCTTAGCATAAGCCAGCTCGTCATCAATACGCTTCATATCGGCATAAGTCGCAGTATCGGACAGGCCCATGGTTTTCAGGCGCTCGCTGCGGATTTCGTTCAGCTTGAACGGATCAATCAACAGACCGATAATCTTATACGGCGGCACCTTGAAGAGCTCTTCAGGCGGAGCCAGCTCCGGTACCAGCGGCACGTTGGCAACCTTTATCTGCTTGTGTGCCAGATACATGCTCAGCGGAGTTTTGGAGGTACGGGAAACGCCGATAATAACAACGTCCGCCTTCAACAGGCCCAAAGGATTTTTACCATCGTCGTATTTAACGGCAAATTCCACAGCCTCAACACGCTTGAAGTATTCGTGGTCCAGAGAGTGAATCAGGCCAGCCTGATTTTTCGGCAGCAGACCGGTAGACTTTTCGATGGATTTCAGCATCGGTCCCAAAACGTCAACTACCTCAACATCACTGCTCATAGCCTTGTCCGCCATATGCTCGCGCAGCTCCGGCGATACTATTGTATAGCAGATAACCGCATTATTTGCTGCAGCCTCTTCTACAATTTTATCAATTTGTTCCTTGTCCTTTACGTAAGGAACACGGATAACATCAAATTTTTCTTCTACGAACTGACTGGTGGTTGCCTTAACTACGGACTCCGCAGTTTCACCAATAGAGTCAGATACAGCATAAATAACCGGATTAAGCTTCGTTATTATGATAATTCCCCCCCTTACCCTCAGCCAGATCTACCAGCAGACGAGTAAAATTAGTTTTTGTGATACGTCCCAATACTTGGTACATGCGCTTCTTTTCATCAATGATTTTTACTACCGGCAGACAGTCGATTTCATTATCAATCAGTCTGCGAGCTGCGGAAGCGGCAGGCTCATCCGGTGTAGCTACGATGATTTTGGAAATCGGCGTCATTACCATGACCACGGGAATATCACGCAAATCATTATTATTGATAGCAGCCTTCAGTAAATCCTTTCGCGACAAAATGCCGTTCAGCATGCCTTCCTCATCCAGCACGAACACCGTTCCGACATCCTCAAGGAACATGGTAACAACTGCTTCGTAGGCGCTCTTGTCATGTTTAATCGCTACCGGTACCGACTGCAGATCCTGCACAGTAATAGCAGAAATTTCTTCCATCAGCATCCCCAAAGTATTTTTACCGGTATAAAAATAACCAACCTTCGGTCTCGCATCAAGAATACCGCCCATAACAAGGATTGCCAGATCACTGCGTAAGGCAGCGCGGGTTACATTTAGCCTTTCGGCTATATGCTCGCCGGTAATAGGTCCGTCCAGACGTACAATTTCAGCAATTTGCTTCTGCCTGTTGCTTAAAGCTATGATCTTCACACCCTTTCTGTCTAATACAATAGTCTATAATATAGGTATAGTATACACTATTAACAGAAAAAATGCTAGATTGCGACACAAATAATTTCTGCAAATTTTAGCTGTATAGCTTAAATTTCTAATTGTGTTATTTTTATCTGCGCCCCTTGTCCTGACCGTGACCGCTGGGAATGTAATAGCGCGTTCCCACCAGCTCATCCGGCAAATACTGCTGCTCCACCCAGCCTCCGGGGAAGTTGTGCGGATATTTGTAATCTATGCCGTGCCCCAGCTTGGCAGCACCGGGATAATGCGCGTCACGCAAATGCTTGGGCACACTGCCGCAATTACGGCTGCGCACATCCGCGCGCGCCTTGGCAATGCCCATATAGGCCGTGTTGCTCTTGGGTGCGTTGGCGATATAGCACACTGCCTCCGCCAACGGTATCTGTGCCTCAGGCCAGCCTACAAAATCGGCAGCCTGCGCCGCAGCGTTAGCTACCACCAGTGCCTGCGGGTCCGCCAGACCTACATCCTCAGCAGCACAGATAACGACGCGACGCGCCACAAAGCGCACGTCTTCACCGCCCTCAATCATGCGCGCCAGATAATGCAGCGCTGCATCCGCATCACCGCCGCGCATGCTCTTGATAAAAGCGCTGATGATATCATAATGCTGGTCGCCCTTCTTATCGTAACGCTGCAGCGCCGTACCGATAACGCTGCGCAGCGTTGCCACCGTCAGCACACGCTCGCCCTCCTCCGGTAGCATGAACTCGGCCTGCTCCAGAATGTTCAGCGCACTGCGGGCATCACCTGCCGCAAAATCGGCAATAATCCTCAGCGCCTCAGGCTCAGCCTTAAAGCTGTTGCCAAAACCACGCTCTGAGTCGGCAATTGCACGCTCCAGAATCTGCTGAATCTGCGGTGCCTGCAGCTTTTCCAGACGCACCACCTTCATGCGCGAAAGCAGCGGCGAATTTATTTCGAAAAAAGGGTTTTCGGTAGTAGCACCGATGAGCACTATCGTGCCGTTTTCCACATAGGGAAGCAGCACATCCTGCTGCGCCTTGTTGAAGCGATGAATCTCGTCGATAAACACGATAGTACGGCCGCGTCCGTTGCGCCTGTCCTCCTGCGCCTTGGCGATAAGCTTGCGCAGCTCGGGCACACCGCTGGAAACGGCGTTGATGGCCTCAAACTTTTCGCCGGTGACATGCGCGATGACCTTCGCCAGCGTTGTTTTGCCGGTTCCCGGAGGTCCGTAAAAGAGTACGGACTGCAGTACATCACGCTCAATCATACGGCGCAACGGACTGCCTGCGCCCACAGCGCTCTCCTGCCCTACAAAGTCGCTGAGGCGTTCGGGACGCATGCGGTCAGCCAAAGGCTTCGTCTGTCGCTTTTCAGTTTCAAATAAATTACCGAATAGATTTTCCATCGCTCTTTACCTGTATCTTTCTGTGACAAAAACTATCTCATAAAAAAATTAATCCCCACAATGCCGTCCAGCTCCGTGTTTTGAACCTGCATGTGCAGGTGGGTGCCTTCCCTAGCAATCGCAAACGTCCACTCAAAGGAGGCATGTTTTTGAAAGAAGGAGTATCAGGCTCCCTAGGTTAGAGTGTTGGCTCAAAACCTTTGGAGCAATGTAACGAACATCGCAGGGGTATAATTAACAACTATTCTTCAATTGTCTTTAACTTCTATCGACATACATATAATACCAAAAATGGAAGCGTTTTTCAACGCTTCCATTAAAAATTTTTGAATATTTATTTTGCTTTATCCTCTTGACAGAAGCGGGCTAAAGTGCTTATTTGTCTTCTTTGTCCTTCTTCATCAGCAGGCTGGTTTTGATGTGCAGCTCACGCAGCTGTTTTTCATCAACATCGTTAGGAGCCTGAGTCATCAGATCGGACGCGCTCTGAGTTTTCGGGAAAGCAATTACGTCGCGGATAGAATCGCGCTGAGCCATAATCATGATCAGACGGTCAAGACCGAATGCCAGACCACCGTGTGGCGGAGCACCGTATTCGAATGCGTTCATCATGAAGCCAAACTTCTCTTGTGCTTCCTCATCGGACAGGCCGATAGCTTCGAATACCTTCTTCTGTACGTCGCGGCGATGGATACGGATGGAACCGCCGCCGATTTCGGTGCCGTTCAGAACCATATCATAAGCCTTAGCATATACCTTGCCGGGATTGGTCAGCAGCAGCGGCAGGTCCTCGTCACGCGGAGCGGTGAACGGATGGTGCATTGCAACATAACGTTTTTCTTCCTCGTTGTACTCGAACATCGGGAAGTCAACAACCCAGGTGAAGGCCAGCTTATCCGGGTCAATCAGACCACGGCGTTTTGCCATTTCGATACGCAGTGCGCCTAAAGAAGCAGCAACTACTGACGGTTTATCGGCAACGAAGAGCAGCAGGTCACCTGCTTCAACTTCAGCAGCTTTTTTGATTGCTTCGATGTTTTCATCGCTGAAGAATTTAGCGATGGAGGATTTTACGCCGCCCTCTGCCGGGAATTGCAGCCAAGCCATACCCTTAGCACCGTAGATGCCGCAGAATTTAACAAGCTCATCCAGCTGACGACGCGGAATATCTGCATAACCCTTAACGTTGATGCATTTTACCTGACCGCCGTTAGCGATAACATTGTTGAATACCTGGAAGGTGCAGCCTTGAACAGCTTCGCTGACATTTTTCAGCTCCATGCCGAAGCGCAGGTCCGGTTTATCGCTGCCGAAACGATCCATAGCATCGTCCCAGGTCAGACGTTGGAAAGGAATCTGGATATCCTTGCCCAGAGCACCCTTGAAGATGTGGTGGATTAAGCCTTCCATCAGCTCCAGGATTTCGTCAACATCCATGAAGGACATTTCCATGTCCAGCTGGGTGAATTCCGGCTGACGGTCTGCACGCAGATCCTCATCACGGAAGCAACGGGCGATTTGGAAGTAACGCTCCATACCTGCTACCATCAGCAGCTGTTTGAAGATTTGCGGAGATTGCGGCAGTGCATAGAACTTGCCGGGGTTTACACGGCTCGGAACGAGGTAGTCACGAGCACCCTCCGGAGTGGATTTGCACAGCATCGGAGTTTCAATCTCGAGGAAATGGTTATCATCAAGATAGTCACGCATCAGCTTAGCAACCTTGTGACGCAGAATCAGATTGCGTTGCATTTCCGGACGACGCAGGTCCAGATAACGGTATTTCAGACGCAGGTTTTCATCGGTGTCAATGCCGTCTTTGATGTAGAACGGAGGAGTTTTAGCACCGTTCAGCACTTCGATATCATGTGCCAGTACTTCGATAGTACCGGTAGGAATGTTTTCGTTGATAGTGTCCTCATCACGCAGACGTACATTACCAATTACCTTGATAACATATTCGTTACGGATGTCCTCGGCAGTTTTGAAGCTGCTGCCAGCGCTTTCGGGATCGGCAACAACCTGCACGATACCGCTGCGGTCACGCAAATCGATAAAAATCAATCCGCCGTGGTCACGTCGTTTAGCAACCCAGCCGCACAGTACAACCTGTTCGCCGGCTTGCTCCTTGGTCAGCACACCACAATGATGGCTGCGTTTTTCATTAATCATCTTTAGCACCTCTACTTATAAAGTATTGAAATAACTAATAATATCATTAACAGCGATTTCATGTTGCTCGCTTGTTGCCATGTTACGCACAGTAACAGCATTACGGCTGAGCTCATCCTCGCCAAATATTAACACTTGCTTAGCCTGGAATTTGTTGGCCTGCTTCATCTGGGACTTCATACTGCGGCCGTTAAAGTCGTATTCAACCTTAAAGCCTGCGCGACGCAGCTCGATGGCGGTTTTGAAAGCCAGCGCAAAGTTTTCCTGCTTGGGGCAGACAACATATGCGTCAATGCTTTCATCAAATTCAGGCAGCAGATTCTGCTTCTCCAGAGCCAGCAGCACGCGCTCCATACCCATAGCAAAGCCGATGCCGGGGCGGGCTTCGTCACCGCTGATTTCCTGTACCAGTCCGTCGTAACGGCCACCGCCGCAAACAGCGCTTTGTGCGCCCAGCGGAGCGTACTGGATTTCAAAAGCAGTTTTTGTATAATAATCAAGGCCACGCACAAGATTGTGGTCAACCTCATATTCAACACCAGCAGCAGTCAGCAGCTGCTTCAGGCCCTCAAAGTGTTCCTTGCATTCATCGCACAGGCATTCCTCCAGACTCGGTGCGCCCTCGCCCAGCTCATGGCAGTGCGGATTTTTGCAATCCAAAAGGCGCAGCGGATTGCGGTCGAAACGGCCTTGGCAATCCTTGCACAGCTCGTCAAAGTTAGGCTTAAAGAAAGCCTGCAGCTTTTCTCTGTGCTGCGGACGGCATTTGGGGCAGCCTACGGAATTGATTTTCAGCTTCAAATCCTTCAGGCCCAGGCTCTGCAGTACCTGCACAGCCAACAGAATGATTTCCGCATCGACATTCGGACCGGTTACGCCCAAAGCTTCCACACCGAACTGGTGGAACTCACGCAGACGGCCTGCCTGCGGACGGTCATAACGGAACATAGGCCCGATGTAATAGAACTTCGTGGCAGCGTCATCCTTGCTCAGCTTGTGCTCAACGTAAGCGCGGACAGCACTGGCGGTGTTTTCCGGACGCAGAGTAATGCTGCGGTTACCGCGGTCGGTAAAGGTATACATTTCCTTTTCAACTACGTCGGTGGTATCACCGATACCGCGTTGGAACAGCTCTGTATGCTCAAACACAGGAGTTCTGATTTCTTTGTAGCCATATTGTGCGCAAATCTTGCGCATGGTTTCTTCCAGATAACGCCATGCGTTAACGTCGGAAGGCATAATATCCTTCGTACCTCTGGGTGCTGTTGTCAGCATAGTCTATCCTCTCCTAACGGCACTCATGCCTATTACAGGTCTGTGCCTTCTATATTAAACAAATCACGGCGACGCTCTGCCAGCTCCTGCAGGCGCGCCCCATACACTGCCACATTTTTCGGCATATTCAGTTTATGCAGATGGTGTCCGTCAGGCAAAGGCACCTTGCTGGCAGATGCAGGTCCCACACCAATCACCGGATGACGTTCCTCCATCATCTGGATATTATAGATACTTTCCGTACCCGGCTTGGCATAACCGATGTTTGCCAGATGCCCCAGCATATAATGCTGACGGTACAGATAGTAAGGCTCTAACCCTATCGCAGCAGCCATCTCAGCAGCCCGCTGCACCATTTTTTCCGCTGCCTGCGTAGTCAGCACTGCCTGCTCCTGCTTTTGAAAGAGCGGTGCGCTGCGCTTCAGCGTAAGCGTATGCACAGTAAGATTCTCCGGTGCCAGCTTAACTGCCTGCTCCAGAGAATATGCTATCTCCTGCTCCGTTTCCTGCGGCAGACCGATAATCAGATCCACATTCACAACAGGAATCCTGCTTTTGCGCACAAGCTCATAGGCATTGTAAAAATCCCTGACGCTATGGCGCCTGCCAATCAGCTGCAGCGTTTTATCATGAAAGCTCTGCGGATTGACACTGATGCGGTTCACTCCCGCCGCCTCCATCGCCGCCAACTTAGCGACACTGAAGCAGTCCGGGCGACCGGCCTCTACCGTGAACTCGCGCAGATGCTGCAAGCCTTCGCAGTTGCTTTGCAGCAGTTTTCGTTCCACTGCCTGCAGCAGACGTGCAAATACCTTATCACTCAGACTCGTGGGCGTACCGCCGCCGATATAAAGTGATTTTACACGCAAGCTATGCATACCTATTAATTGTACCACATTTTGCAGGTCTTGTTCAATCATATTTACAAAGTTTTGCTGAGATTCTTCATCCTGCGGCACAATTCCCGCTGGGAACGAGCAATAGCTGCAGCGCGAAGGACAATACGGCACGCCGATATAAATACCGGTATCAGTAAGGCGCGTACTGTCGCTGAGAATATGCTTCTGCTTCAGAGCAATATCTGCAAGCAGCCTTCCCTGTGCCATTGGCAGCAAATAATTTTCGCTCAGATATTCCGGCAAAGCTGCAGCCTCTACGCCGCTGTCCAGCAGCTTATGCGCCAGCTTCGTCGGGCGCACACCTGTGAGAATGCCCCACGGCAGCTTAGGCTGCAGACCGGTAAGCTCGGCAAAAACCTTCAGCACAACAAGCTTCACGCAGCGCGTTACCTCGCCGCTCGCAGCAGCTTCGCTGCAAGGCTCGCTCGCTGTAAGGCTTTGCTCCGCACCTTGCAGGCAGGCGATGACGCAGCCGTGCTCACGCGCAAGCGTCAGCGTAAGCGCAGCTGACGGTGCCGGCTGATAGTCAAAAAATGCGGCCATGTCGCTCACAGGCCGCGCAGCATCAAGCTCCAATGTATTACGTAAGCAAAAAAGCATTTAATTCTCCCGTCCTTCACCGGCATGCCACAGCTGCTTGTACAGCACCCTGTAGATTGCTGCTACCGGCACGGCAAAAACCATACCCAGAATACCGAACAGCTTAGCACCGATGAGCAGGCTGATAATCAAAACTACAGGATGCAAATCAATCTTCTGTCCCATGAGCTTAGGCATAATAAAATTGGCATCCAGCTGATAATATACCAGATAAAAAAGCGCTACATGGAAGGCAGCCTCTGGTGCCTGACCGTAAGCAATAAACACAGCAGGCACAGCGCCCATCAGCGGACCGACTACCGGTACCGTTTCGGCAAGGATGGCCCAAAAGCCGAGCACCAACGGAAAGTCAATACCCAAAAAAGCCGTGCCGATGGTAATAACGAAGCCGGAAATCAGGCTCAGCTTGCCCATACCGCGCACATAGGCGCTCATGGTTCTGCCGATTTCGTCCACAACCTCCGCCGCTTTGTCCTGCGCATCGTAGTTGAACAGATTAATCACCATCGAACGCAGCTCACGCCAGTCCTTAAGAAAATAAAAGGCAAGAAAAGGCACGATAATCATGCCTATCAAGCTCTGCACAATCCCCAGACTGGACTGCACAAGATTACGCAGCACCGTTCCTACAAAGCCCATCGCCCAGTTCAGCAGACCGTTGACCAGCATATTGAAATCGGACGGCAAAAGCGGAATGGTAGACGGGTCCTTAAGCATGCTGTCCAAATCCTGGATATTGGATTTGGCGGCCAATGCCGGCAGCTTTTGCAGGAACTCGTTCATCTGCCCGAAGAGCGGCAGAATGATGAAGCCGATAATCATAAAAATAAAGATACAAAAGGCCAGCAATGCCAGGATAATCGCCACTACGCGCGACAGCTTAATCATGCCGTGTGCCATGCGCACCTGCGCGATAGCGTTAACCAAGGGATAAAGTGCGAAGGCCAGGCCTACTGCCAGCAGCAGCGGCAGCAGAAAGCCTGCCATTAAATATAAAACATAAGAGATTGCCGTAACAACACCCAGCTTAAAGAAGGTGCTTTTACGTATTTGAGGCCAATATTTCAGCATGATGTTTTATTGCAGGAAAGGATTCCTGCGACGCTCCCAGCCCACGGTAGTAGTAGGTCCGTGGCCCGGCAACAGCTTAACGTCATCATCAAGCACCATCAGCTTTGTTTTGATGGACTGGATGAGTGCGCGATAGCTGCCTCCCGGCAAATCGGTGCGTCCGATAGATTCGCAGAAAATAGTATCACCGGCAAAAACCACCTTGCCCGGCGCGTAGTAATAACAGAAGCCTCCTTTGGTATGTCCCGGCGTAGCAAAGGCTTCAAACTTCATGCCTGCCAGCTCCAACACATCCCCGTCATGTACAAGGTGGTCCGCAGGCTCATTTTTCAATTCTTCACCGATAAAGAAGGAAAGGTTTCTGTTCGGCTGTGTCAGGCAGTCAGCATCATCCTCGCCGATATACACCGGCGCACCTGTAGCCTTACGCAGCTCTGCCAGCGCACCGATGTGGTCACTGTGGCCGTGAGTCAGCACAATAGCGACAACCTTGGCTTTGGCCTGCTCAATCATTCTCTTGATGGTCGGGTAATCTCCGCCCGGATCGAAAATAACACCTTCACCGATAGCTTCATTTACGGCAAAATAACAGTTGGTAGCAAGCATACCTGCTTCAACATGATAAATCTTCATTCTTCAACCTCCGTTGATAAATTTATGCACAATATAATTATAACAGCTTCGTGCTGTCCAGCAAAATAGTTACCGGACCGTTGTTCACCAGCTCTACCAGCATATGCGCGCGAAAGATGCCTGTTTCTACCGGCAACCCTGCCTTGCGGCAGCCGTCGACAAAACGCTCATAGTAAGCGTTGGCCACATCGGGCGCTGCTGCCGCCGTAAAGGACGGACGCTTGCCGTGGCGGCAGTCACCGCACAGAGTAAACTGAGAAACCGCCAGAATCGCACCGCCTACATCCTTCACCGACAGGTTCATCTTGCCTGCCTCATCCTCAAAAATGCGCATACCGCACACCTTGTCAATAATATAGGCCAGATCCTTATCGGTATCGCCCTCGGCCACCCCCAAAAGCACCAGAAGGCCCTTCTGTACCTCGCCGGTAATCTTTTCATCTACAGTAACACTGGCGCGGTCTACACGCTGCACAACTGCTCTCATTTTTTCTTGCCTCCGCTGCCGTTCGCCGTAGAAATTAGGCGTTCAACAGAATAAACACCCTTCATGCGGCGGATACGGTTCATAAAATATTCCAGCTGCTCCAGGCTCATGATATCAAGTCCCATGTGCATGGTAGCAATTTTATTCTTATCTGTATGACATGCAAGCGAGAAAATATTAATCTTCGTTTCGCTAGTCACATTCATAATATCGCTCATCAGTCCGGTTCTGTCTACGGACGTAATCACGATGTTAACCTTATAGACATCATCAATGCCTACATCCCAGGCAACCTCAATTAAGCGACGCTGCTCCTCGGGATTATTGGTCAGGATATTAGGACAGTCCGCACGGTGTACGGAAATACCGCTGCCGCGTGTAATATAGCCGATAACCGGGTCGCCGGGAATCGGGTTGCAGCAGCGCGCCAGCTTAACCATGATGCCTTCTTCGCCCTTAACGAGAATGCCGTGGCTGGCCTTAGCCTTAGACTTGCGCGGCTTCAGCTCTGCCAGTACCTGCGCCAGGTCCTTGGTGGTTTCCAGCTTCTGCTCTTTTTTATAGATTTCCACCAGCTTGGACATAACAGTGTTCAGTGTAACACCGCCGTAGCCCAGTGTTGCCAGCAGATTTTCATCCGTATCGATGCGGATTTTGCTGCCTGCTTCCTTCAGTTTTTCCGGAGACATCAGCACCTTAGGCTCGTAGCCGAGGCGTTTAACCTCACGCTCCAGCATTTCACGGCCCTTGACGATATTTTCCTCACGGCGCTCCTTCTTGAACCAGCTTTTGATTTTGTTGCGTGTATCCGAAGAGCCGACAACATTAATCCAATCACGGCTCGGTCCGTTGGACTGCTTGGAGGTGATAACCTCTACGATATCGCCGTTCTTCAGCTGGTAGTCAAGCGGTACGATGCGTCCGTTGACCTTGGCACCTACGCAGCGGTTGCCTACATCCGTATGAATGCGGTAAGCGAAGTCAATCGGCACACTGCCTACAGGCAGGTCGATAACATCACCGCGCGGCGTAAAGACAAAGACCTCATCGGCAAAGATATCCATCTTGACCGTGTTGACAAAGTCGCGCGAATCATTCATATCCTTGTGCCATTCCAGCAGCTGACGCAGCCAGCTCAGCTTGGCATCAAAGCCCTTGTCACCACCCGCAGAAGGCTTGCTGCCGCCGCTTTCCTTATAGCGCCAGTGCGCAGCGATACCGTATTCACTGATGCGGTGCATTTCAAAAGTGCGGATTTGGATTTCCAGCGGCTGACCGCCATTGGAAAGCACAGTCGTATGCAAGGACTGATACATATTGGATTTCGGCACCGCTACATAGTCCTTGAAGCGGCCCGGAATAGGACGCCACATGCTGTGTACGATACCCAGTGTGCCATAGCAGTCCTTCACGGTGTCTACCAGCACACGGATGGCCAGCAGATCATAAATCTCGCTCAGCTGCTTGTGGTCACGCAGCATTTTTTTATGAATGCTGTAAAAGTTTTTCGGTCTGCCCTGAATTTCGCAGCGGATACCGGCCTTCTCGACAGCATCCTTCAACGTTGTCATAGCCTCGTTAATCATATCCTCGCGTTCACGGCGTTTAATTTTTACCTGCTCAACCAGGTCGTAATAAATATCAGGCTCCATATAACGGAAGGCCAGATCCTCCAGCTCCCATTTAATGGTATAGATACCAAGACGATGAGCCAGCGGCGCATAAATTTCCAATGTTTCCCGGGAAATAGACTGCTGCTTATGCACCGGCATATACTTCATCGTGCGCATATTATGCAGACGGTCAGCCAGCTTAATCAGTACAACGCGGATATCGCGTGCCATCGCCAAAAACATTTTGCGGTAGTTTTCAATCTGGCGGTCTTCCTTGGAAATATATTCGATTTTACCAAGCTTGGTAACACCGTCTACCAGATTTGCTACCACGGTGCCGAACTGCTCTTTGATATACTCCAGCTTGTAATCCGTATCCTCTACTACATCATGCAGAAAGGCAGCTGCCAATGTTTTGTCATCCATCTGCAGTCCCACAAGGATGCTGACAACACCAATCGGATGGATGATATACGGTTCACCGGATTTACGTGTCTGCGCAGCATGCGCTTTAGCTGCCAGCTCATAGGCCTTACGGACAAAAGCTACCTGCTCCGGCGTAAGATATTCTTCTATACGCGCAAACAATTCATCTATATCAGTAATATTAGTTATTGCGTTTGTTGAGGGCATTCTCCCCACTCCCATCTGCACTTCATCAGCAACGCAACAGCTCGTGCTGACTCAGGCGGTAATTTTCTTTATAAATGTGCTCCAAACGCTCTCTTTCCTGCTGCAGGGTTACATATAGGGGTGCATCCTCCAGCGAACAGCGTTTAATAGCAGCTTTTTCTATTATACCATTATTATAGCGGATAAAGCCAAGCTCTTCCATAATTTTTACAGCTTGTTCACTTATTTGTTCCGCATGAGCAGACAAAAGCTCTTCGATGCTCACAGTTGTCCGCATTTTAAGTGCATTCATCACCAGCTTATAGGCCTGCATCATCGCATCCCTGTCCGGATGCGTCAAAGCCAGTCGCTGCAAGCGCTCCTGCAAATCTGGCTGATTAAAGAGCAGCGTTACATGTTTTGCTCCCTGCTGCCTCAATCTGCGCATAATATCCGCCAGCGGATAAGCAGGCAAATCCAACAGCACTATTTCTTCGGCCTGCTGCAGCCTTTCCTTGCTCATCCCGGCAGCCTCCTCATAAGAAGCCAGCTCCAGATAATCCCCCGCAGTCTGCAGCACCTCGGCGGGCAGCGACTGCTTATCTTCGGTATAAGCAAGCACCTTGTTATGCACCTTGGCCAGGCCCAGCAGCAGACGCCATTTATCATCGGCAGCCTGACGCATATCCCCCAGCGTCACCTGCTGATGAATGCTTACGGCCTGCAGCTGCACGCTCGTTTCGTTATTCCAGACATTTATTTTCGGCTGAAAGGCAACATCAGCCACCATATTTTCAAACATATACGGCAGCAAATCCGCATTGTTCCACATCAGGCCGCGATAGGAATTATAGCCCTTATCCAGCACAAACTGCAAATGATTGCGCTCCTTGCCCATAGCGCGCTGATTGTGCAGCAGCGCCTGACGGAAGGCAAATACAGGTGCCTGGTTTTCGCAGCCGCAGGGCTCCAGCAGTGCCAGCTGCTCCAAATCCCTGATACTTATTTCGCTGCTGCCGCTCAGCACACAGTCAATCGCCTGATGCGGCAGATAATCCTCTGGACGCAGCTTTTGTGCAACATATTCGCGGAAGCGGCGCTTGAATTCTGGCAACAGCTCTGCCGGCAGCGTGAGGCCCGCAGCCTGATGGTGACCGCCGTACTGCGTCAGCAAATCGCGCTCGGCATCTATCGCCTCGTAAAGATTGAGCGCCGGAATACTGCGGCAGCTGCCCTTGGCAACGCCGTTGTTCAGGCTTATCAGAATCGTCGGCAGGTGGTATTTGTCTACCAGGCGTGAAGCCACGATACCGATAACGCCTTGATGCCAGCCTTCGGAAGCAAGCACGATTGCCGTATCTATATGCTTTTCCTGCGCCAGCTGTGCTTCCGCCTCTTCCATAATCTGACGGCTGATTTCCTGACGCAGTGTGTTTTCACGGTTAAGCTCGGCGGCGATTTTCTCCGCCTTAACGCTGTCGTCGGTTACCAAAAGCTCCACCGCCAGCTGCGCATGCTCCAGCCTGCCCACAGCGTTCAGGCGCGGTGCCAGACCAAAGCCGATGTTATCGGAAGCAATACCCGTTTCCGGACAGCCGCTGGCCTTAATCAAGGCACTCAGTCCAACCAGCTTCGTTGTTTCCATAGCCTTCAGGCCACGGCGCACCAGCTCGCGGTTTTCGCCGACCAGCGGCACAATATCCGCTACCGTTCCCAACGCCGCCAGCTCCGTCAGTCCCTGCCACTCCGGCAGCCTGCCCGGCTCGCGCTGCTCCAGCGCCTGACACAGCTTGAAGGCAATGCCTACACCGCTCAAATCCTTAAACGGATAGCCACAGTCACGCTGCTTGGCGTTGATAATTGCGTAGGCAGGAGGCAGAACCTCCGGCACCGTATGGTGGTCCGTAATAATAATATCCAGAGATTTCGGTGCATTCGCTACCTCATGCAGGCCGCTAATGCCGCAGTCCACGGTAATAACCAGTGTCGTACCCTTCTCCGCAATATTTTTCAATGCTTCGTCGTTAAGGCCGTAGCCCTCGCTCTTACGCTGCGGAATGTAGGTGGCAACCCTGCCGCCGCGCTGCTTCAGATACAGGTACAGCAAGGAGGAGGCACTGATTCCGTCCACATCATAGTCGCCGTAAACCGTAATCTGCTCGCCTGCCGCCAAGGCCCGCTCTATACGCTCAACCGAGCGCTGCATATCCTTCAGCAAAAACGGATCATGAAAGGGCGTAGCGCTGCCGTAGAGAAAATCACGCATCGAAGCTGCATCCTGCAGACCGCGCTCCAATAAAATACCGGTGACCATCGGCGAAATATTCAGCTCCTCCGCCAAATAGTCTGCCATCTGACTGTTATATTCTTTTATATCCCAAATTCGTTCCTTGTGCATCATTGGCGGCTACCGCTCTCGGCAGCAGTCTTTTCCGCTGCAGCCGGCTCTGCCTGCCTGGAAGCCTCGGCCTGTGCCGCCTCGTTATGCAGCAGCTGGGTGTGCTGCAGCATAGCAACACGCTCCTGCAGGCGTTTATTGTCAGCCTCCAGCTGCTGCATTTCCTCACGCATTTTTTTATCCTTCAGATAATGCTTGGCCTTCATCGTCAGCATAAAACAAGTGGCAACCAGCACGCCCATTAAAAACGCACCGAGTATTACCAGCACCAGTGACGCGCTGAAGCTCCAGAAAACAAAGTTCAAAGACACTGCTACCGCATTCTGCACGGCAAACAATGCTACTATCATACATATAATTATAACTAAGATTAAAAAAGGCATTCAGCTCAACTCCTTTAGTAGTATAAATTTTAATATATTATAACTGTTATAATTCTGCCAGCATACAAAAAAATCCTGCTTATAAAGCAGGATTTTTAGTGTATACATGCTCATTTAAGGCCTGATTGTATTTAGTCCGCAAAGACTGACTGCATAGTGTTATTTTACCCTCAGTTTTTCCAGAATAAAGGCTGTCACACGGCTCTGCTTATCAACCTCCAGCGCAAAACGCAGCGGCTGCTCCTTGTCATCCTGCCAAAAATATTCGTAGGTAGTATTATCGGCAGCATAAACAACCGCATCAGGCAAGCCGTACTGTCCTACAGCTCTGCCAGCACTGTCACCGATGCTTACGCCGCGCATTGTAATATATTTGGGATCGACTACGCGGATTGCCTCCACAGCCTGTTTTTTGCGGGCAACGCTGATTACGGCGCCATCAAATGTATAGTTTATCTGCTTACGCTTTTTATCTATTTTCTCCTGCTTGACGGCACCCAGGCGCTCCTTGGCCTCCTGCTCGTCAAACTGCTGTCCGAGTGCGGCATAGCCAAGAGCAAAATCGTCCTGCGTCAGCTCATCCCTATTGCCGGCAACAGTATAGGGCGCATAGATAAAGCCGTCAACACCGTCCGATTCAGCCTCCAGCCAGTCACCGCTTTGGCGGATAACACGCAGCAGCGAATGATGCGGCAGCACCTTTAAAACATTACCGTCCTTGGCGGCACTGCGGAAATTAATATCATCCTCTTCCAGAACCACAAAGCTGCCCTTATCATAGCCCTTGATTTTTTCACCCGTATAAAACGCTTCCTGATTCTCGGCAGCAGCGCACAGCTGCATGCCTGCTGCCAATAAAAGTGTCAGACCAATTGTTTTGAGCAATCTCATTGCCACTGCATCTCCTAACTAAATTCCATAAGCGGCATGTGCCAGCTCCTGCACAGCCTTAACAGTATATTGCGAAGTACTGTATAAATAATTATCATGCAGGCTTTGCACACGGCCGTTCTTGACAGCCTTAATGCTTTTATAGGCCGGATTTTGTAAAATACGCTGACGGAATTGTTCCGGATCGCCTTTTTTACTGTAATCCCAGCTCGGAGTAATAATCAGCTCCGGATTAAGCTCCAGCATTTTTTCCTCCGACAGGTTGCCCTGATAAGGAATATCCATGCCGTCCAGCGCGTTATGTACGCCTGCATAATAGCACACGCCGCTGAAGGTTCCTCTCATGCCCAGCGGTCCGGTAAAGGACAGCGCCAGCACATTAAGCGGCTTTTCGCCTGCAGCCTGCAGCGCCTGCTTGCGCACCGCCTCCAGCTGCGACTCCATATTTTTCGCCATCTCCTCGCCCTTGGCTTCCTCGCCTACGGCAGAGCCTATTTCCTTCATAAACTTAAAAATATCCTGCACATTATTCGGCGTATGGCACACATAGACCTTCAGTCCGGCACTGCGCAGTCCCTGAATGGGCTCCACGGTATAATCCGGAATGATAACAAGATCGGGCTGCATGGCCAGCACGCTTTCCAGATTGCTTCCTTGCGCTCTGCCCTTGACGGATTTGACCTTGTCACCGGCACTGCAGATACCGGAATCGTCTGCCAGCAGCGACAAGGCTGCCAAGCGCTTACTGTCAACCATATCCAGCAAAATTTCATCGGCAGATACGTTCAGGCTCACAATGCGCTGCGGCTTTTCGCTGAAGCTCAGCTTAGTGCCGGTTGCATCCGTTACCGTGTACAAAACCTTACCGCTGTCGGCGGTATTTTTTTCCTGCGGTCCGCAGCCGGCAAGCAGCAGACACAGCAGCAGGCAAACTAAGAACATAATTTTTTTCATAATATACCTCACCCAAAAATAATTTTTGTTTCTATCTGTTACTTATTATACAAAAAAGACGGAAAATATGCAAATTCACCGGCTGCTTGCAGCTTACCGCTGCAAATCAGTGCTGTAAAAAGGAACCGGTCATACCAACATATTCGTGCAAAGCCATACAGGTAACATCAAAGGCCTGCAGCTGCGGCACCAGCCAGCGCGGATTAAACTTACCCTGCGGATTAAGCGTGTAATCGCAGGGATAGGCGGCAACCTTAATGCCCTGCCCGCCTAAATAACGCTCAAAGAACTGCATGCTGCGAGGCATATGCAGCGCACTTGTCAGCAGCAGCACATTTTTATAGCCGCGTTCACGGCAGAGTGCAGCAGAATAGGCAGCATTTTCTTTCGTTGTTCTGGCCTGCGTCTCGACGATAATCTGCTCCTGCGGCAGCCCCAGCTGTAACAGAATCCGCTCGGCGACCAGCGCCTCGCTTGCGCCATCGCTGAACACCTGCCCACCGCTGATGAGCACCGGCAGCGAATGCTGCTTCGCCAAGCGCGCTGCCGTCAGCAGGCGCGCCGCTCCGGCGGACATCAGGCCGCCGCGCTCAGCACCGTCAGGAACAGAGCCAACACTGCCACCGCCCAGAACAACAATCACCTGCGCAGCAGCAGGCTGCTGCTGGCTGTAACGGTTTTCCAACGGCTGCCCAAAAAGCTTGGCACCCACTAAGGTGCAGCTAAGATATAACAACAGCGTCAGGCAAGCACTTAAGTTAAAAGCTAAGCAGCCGAAGCGCTTGCGCTGCCGCCATAAATAAGCACTCAGTATTATTCCGAGTAAAACAAACAACCCCGGAGGCAGCAAAAAGGCTGCGATAAATTTCAAAATATAAATCATTGTGCTTCTCCCTGCTTATGGCTAAAGATTATGTGAAGTGCTGTGCTTGCTATATGCTAAAAAGCGACAGCCATGCTGGTTAACAACTTATCATTACGCCTTCTATTGTAGCCTTTTTCAGTAGTAAAAACAAGAAAAAATAGCCTGCGGCATTCATTTTCCCGAATGCACACAGGCTATAAGTTTTAATTTTAATCTCTGCCGGGTTTCAGCTTACGCAGCATCATCCATAACGGACCTGCGAGGAAAGTGGAGGTATAAGCACCACTGGAGAAGCCTACCAGCATAGCAAAGGAGAAATTGCGGATAGTTTCACCGCCCCAGATGAAGATAGCTACAACAGCAAACAGAGAGGTACCTACAGTATAGATACTGCGTCCCATGGTCTGCCAGATACTGTTGTCTACCATTTCCGTCATGCTTTCGCTGCGGCGATGGATTTTCAGGTTTTCACGGATACGGTCGAAGATAACGATGGTACCGTTGACAGAATAACCTACAACCGTCAGCAAAGCTGCAACGAAGGAGGAATCCAGTTCCATATGGAAGAGGGAGAAATAGCTCAGGGTTACCATTACGTCGATAATCAAAGCGACAATCGCTGCCAGAGCAAAGCGGAATTCAAAGCGGATGGTGATATAAGCAATCATCAGGAACCAGGAAAGCACAATCGCCATAACAGCCTGTTGAATCAGCTCGCTGCCGACGGTAGCACCAACGTTTTCAACACGCTGGATAGCAAAGTCACCAACCTTGCTCTTAAGGTCGGTCATTACCTGCTGACGCTGCTCATCGCTGATAACGCCGGTACGAATCAGCACGCCCTTAGAGCTCTTGGCATTGCTGTCGCTGCTTTCCAGCTGGATAATAGCATTGCCTAGATTCTTTTCTTTAAGCACCTCACGTACCTGAGAAACGGTAACAGGATTTTTGAATTCCAAATCCATGATACTGCCTCCGGTAAAGTCAATGCCCAGGTTGAAGCCCTTAAAGAGCATGGAGCCGATACCGATAATCAGGAAGGTGATGGTAATAGCGAAGAAAATTTTATAACGCTTAACGATAGATAACTTCATTATTTAGCCACCTCCTCTTTTGCTTTCGGTGCTCTTGCACCAAACAGGAAGGGACTCTTGGTGATGTTACTGTAAATCAAGAAGCGCAGCAGGAATTTGGTAACGGTTACTGCGGTAAACATACTCAGCAAGGTACCAAGTGCCAGGGTAACAGCAAAGCCCTTGATAGGACCGGTGCCCAGGTAGAACAGTACGGCTGCGGCCATGATAGTAGTAAGGTTGGAGTCAAGGATGGTTACGATAGCACGGCCAAAGCCGGAATCCATCGCACTGCGCAGAGTTTTGCCGCGCTTAACTTCTTCCTTGAAGCGTTCGAAAATCAGTACGTTGGCGTCAACCGCCATGCCAACAGACAGGATAATACCTGCGATACCAGGCAGTGTCAGTGTTGCACCCAAATAACGCATTACCAGCAGCAGCAGCATTACGTACAGCAGCAGAGCAATGTCCGCAACTACACCTGCCAGACGGTAGAACAGCAGCATAAATACAAATACGCCGATAATACCGATGCTGAAGGCCTTAACGCTCTTGTCCTTGGAATCCTGACCGAGGGTAGGACCAACGGTACGGTTTTCCATAACTTCGATTTTAACCGGCAGACTGCCGCTACGCAGCAGGATTGCCAGATGCTCGGCTTCTTCAACATTGCGGGAGCCGGAAATCTGTGCATGGCCGCCGGTGATAGCTTCCTGTACTACAGGAGCGGTCAGCACCTGGCCGTCAAGCTCGATAGCGATTTTTTTGCCTACATTGCGGGCAGTAAGGTCAGCAAACTTTTTGCCGCCCTCATCATTAAATTCCAGGCCTACTACAGCCTGATTGCCTTGGGAAACCTGTGCCTTGGCGTCCTTCAGGTCACTGCCTGTGAGAACAACCTTGCCGCTTTCATCCTTGAACTGCAGCATAGCGGTACGGCCCAGCATAGAAATAGCTTTTTCAGGGTCCTTTACGCCCGGCAGCTCAACAATAATACGGTCCTTGCCCTGACGCTGAATAACAGGCTCGGTCAGGCCCAACTCATTGACACGACGTTCAATAACCTTTACACTGCGGTTGACAGCGTCATCGTCAACCTTAAGTTCCGGCGTATCCACAGCCTGTAAAACTACATGAGTACCACCTTGCAGATCCAAGCCCTGTTTAATGGAATTAGCCAGAGGCGAGATGTATACGCAGAAACCGCCGATAATCGCCAAAGCGACAATCAGAAATTTCCCGAATTCATTCCAACGCAAAATAACTTCCTCCTTAAGATTTTTTTGGATTAACTGGATTTAATTTATAAGCTAAGCGGACTGAGAGTGGTAATCCCGCTTTCACTTGCTAAAAGCTGTACAAGCACGTCAAATTCATCCCGCGGCAGATTCGGCTGAATAAAAGCATCGTAAGCGATGCCCATGAGCAATGCGTTTTCCGCCTGCGGCAGAAAACGGTCGTAATAGCCCGCGCCCATCCCCAGTCTGCTGCCGTCGCGGCCGAAGGCCACTCCGGGCACCAGTACAAGGTCAAGCTGCTGCGGCTGCAGCAGCTTCGCCGGTTGGCGGACGCTACGGATGCCGTAACGGTCAAACTCAAAGTTCAGCATGTTTTCCAGCTGAACAGGAGCCATCTCCGTTGCCGACTGCACCAACGGCACGGCAACAGTCTTGCCGTCGGCCAAGGCCTGCTGCAAAACCAGGTCTACAGACAGCTCATTTTCAAAAGCCAAATAGCCCATGATGCAGTTCGCTTTGCGATATGCATCACAGGCCAGTATCTGACGGGCAGTCAGCAGGCTGCCGGAGGCAGCCTGCTCTGCGGTCAGTTGCGACCGCAGCCTTTTAAAATACTTGCGCAGCTCAACTTTTTCTTCTGCAATCACCATCAGGAATTCTTAGCGGGGTTTTGGAAGCCGCTGATAGCATTGCGCGCCATTTCGATTACTACGCCCTCGGCAACTTCTACCTTAACGCGTTTTTCGGAAATAGCAGTAATCTTACCATAGATACCGCCAATGGTAATGATTTCGTCGCCTTCCTTCAGGCTGTTTAACAAATCCTGTCTTTTCTGCTGCTCTTTTTTCTGGGGTTTCCACAGCATGAAATAGAATATGCCGCCCATTAAAACAAAGGGCCAGAGAGAATTAAGCAAAGCCATTGTATCTCCACCTTGCATATTGAACACCTCCACATTTTATCACGTCCCGCAAATTCGGACATATTTGCAGGCTCCTCTTGCAAACCTTTTAGTATGCAATAGTTTGGTTTATTTATACCACTTTTATATATTCTCTGTAAATCGGAAAAATCCTTGTTATCAACGATAATTTTCTAAGAATCTTTCGCGGAATTCAGGGAAGCAGTCATTAGCGATAGCCTCACGGATTTCCTTGGCGAAATGCAGCAGGAAATGCAGATTGTGGATAGACAGCAATCTCAGGCCGAAAATCTCCTCTGCCTTGAACAGATGGCGGATATAAGCACGGCTGAAGTTACGGCAGGCATAGCAGTCGCAGCCTTCCTCAATCGGACGAAAATCCTCAGCGTAGGTTGCGTTGCGTACTACCAGACGGCCGGTGTGCGTCATAGCGGTACCGTTTCTGGCAACACGTGTCGGGAATACACAGTCAAACATATCAACGCCCAGGTTTACTGCTTCTACAATGCAGTCGGCAGTGCCTACGCCCATAAGATAACGCGCCTTATCCTTCGGCATCAGCTCGGTGGTTTGCGAAAGGATATCGTACATCATCGGCTTCGGCTCGCCTACGGACAGACCGCCGATACCGTAGCCGGCGAAATCAAGCTCCGTCAGCTGCTGCACGCTCATGCGGCGCAGCTCGGGATACATACCGCCCTGTACGATACCGAACATGGACTGGTCCTCACGCGTATGCGTTTCCAGACAGCGCTTAGCCCAACGTGTGGTACGCTCGGTAGAACGCTTGGCATAATCAAAATCGGCGGGATACGGAATACATTCATCAAAGGCCATTGCGATATCTGCGCCCAATGCCTCCTGCACCTGAGTAGAAACCTCTGGCGATAGGAACTGCTTGCTGCCGTCGATATGCGAACGGAACATTACGCCCTCTTCGGTAATTTTGCGCATAGCGCCCAGGCTGAATACCTGGAAGCCGCCGCTGTCGGTAAGCATACCGCGTTTATAGTTCATAAACTTATGCAGACCGCCTGCCTTGCGCACCAGCTCGTGACCGGGACGCAAAAACAGATGATAGGTATTCGACAAAATAACCTGGCTGCCCATATCGTACAGCTCTTCCGGTGCCAGAGTCTTTACCGTTGCCTGTGTGCCGACAGGCATAAACATCGGAGTTTCAAAGGTACCATGCGGCGTATGCAGGCGGCCAAGACGCGCACCGCTGCGCGGACATTCTTTAATTAGTTCGTAGGTTACTGCGTGTTTTGTCATATGCAACTCCTAAAATTATTTATCAGCGCCTTCGGCTTTGCGGCGAAGGCAAAAAATCTTATTTATTGAGCTCTGTAATAAACATGGCATCGCCAAAGGAGAAGAAGCGATATTTTTCTTCAACCGCTTTCTTATAAGTCTGCAGCATAATCTCACGGGTAGACAGAGTGCTTACCAGCATCAGCAGCGTGCTCTGCGGCAGATGGAAATTGGTTACAAGGTCATCCACCAGACGGAACTTGTAGCCGGGATAGATGAAGATATTCGTCCAGCTGCTGCCGGCGTGCAGCTGACCGTCAGCGCCCGCAGCCTCCAGAGTACGTACTGCCGTGGTGCCAACCGCAATAATACGGCGGCCTTCGGCCTTCGCCTTGTTTACTGCATCCGCAGCCTCCTGCGATACGGTGTAGAACTCCTTATGCATCTTATGGTCCTCAATCTTCGCCTCGCTTACGGGGCGGAAGGTACCAAGGCCTACATGCAGCGTTACAAAAACCTCTTCGCAGCCGATTTCCTTGATTTTCTGCAGCAGCTCCTTAGTAAAGTGCAAACCTGCAGTCGGAGCGGCAGCACTGCCGCGCTCACGGTTATAAACAGTCTGATAACGCTCCTTATCCTCCAGCGGTGCCGTGATATACGGCGGCAGAGGAGTTTCACCCAGACGGTCAAGAATTTCTTCGAAGATACCGTCATACTTGAAGCGAACTACGCGTCCGCCGAAGTCGGTGTGCTCGATAACCTCGCAGCTCAATTCATCGCTGAAGTTAATCTTGGCACCAACCTGCAGCTTTTTGCCCGGACGTACCAGAACCTCCCAGTCGGTAGCATCTCTGCGGGTCAGCAGGAATACCTCAACATGGGCTCCGGTATCCTTCGTACCGTGCAGGCGCGCCGGAATAACGCGGGTATCGTTAAACACCAGCACATCGCCGGGCTTAAGATAATTTACCAGATCATAAAAATGCTTATGCTCAATTTCACCGGTCTTTTTGTCAACAACAAGCAGGCGCGAATGATCGCGCGGCTCCATAGGATGCTGAGCAATAAGCTCCTGTGGCAAATCATAATCAAAATCAGTTACTAACATGCAAAATTCTCTCTTTTCTTATATATTACAGGACACATAGCTTCCTGCTAACGGACAAGCTGAATTCCGGGATAATAGTGTGCCAGAATCGTTTTATAGGTAGCCTTGGCATCGGCGTTAGCCATACCGCGCGCACCCCAGGCACTCAAACCGAGGCCGGAGCCTTTGCCCTTGCCGCGGAAAATAATTTTTTCTTCCTTGCCGCCGCCCAGCAAATGGTAGCTGCGCACTAAATTTTTCCAGACGGGCTTTTTCGACTCATTTACCTTAATGCCTATATCCTTGCTGCCTATTTCCATACCGTAATGATCTTCGATAGGCACCTTAAGCGTTTCCGGCACCGGCGTACCGGTTTCGATATCAAATAAGGTGCTGTTCAGACCTAACAGGTCCTGCAGCTCACTGCCGCTGATTTTGACAGCGCCGGCCTCACCTGAAAGGATAATATATTTTACCCGTCCCGTGGGCGTTCTGTCAACACCTGCATCATCAAGCGGTGAGAGGCGTATACTCGTCAGCTTGCCGGTGGTATAACCGCGCTGCGCTGCCAGGCTTTCCAAAAGCGCCGGAGCAATGCGGCTTTCCCAGGTATATTCCGGGCTGTCGCTGTCGTAATCCTCTACCGACTGCAGATAGCTTACGGCAGTACCGCGCAGATTCAGCGCGCTTTCGGTTCTGCCGCCAGTGCTCGAGGTAGTGACTGCTTCGATGGCACTGCCGTAAGCATCAGCAAGATACTGCCCCTTCGTCGCCTGAATCAGCTTCGTCACAGCTTCCTTTTCAATGCGCTTGCCGGTGCCTTCGTAAGGCAGCTCCCTGTCGGTCGCAAGCAAAGCATAGGCTTTATCGCTGTGCTGCATTTTATATAAAGCGTAGCTGCGGGCAGCAACCGCCTGCGCCTTGATAACCTCATCAGGCCATACGGACATCGTTTTGGCCGGCAGTACGCTCGCCAGATAATCCTCCAGCGGCAGTCTGTTGACCACTAAAAGCTTATTGCCCTGTTCGGCCTGCAGTTGAAAATTCCCTTTATAACTGCGTTTATTGATTTGCGGTGACTTTTTGCCTGCCGCCGCAGCAACAACAGCTTCATTACCAAATACATTGTTATCATCAAAGAAAAGCTTTCCCTGCTGCGCATGGATGAAATATTTTCCCTTGGGCATCGTAGTCGTTTTGCCCGCTGAATCACGCACTGTGAATTCATCCTCACAGCTCAGCTCTGCCGTTGCCTGCCCCACCACAATTCCTATGCGGATTTGTTCGGCGGCAACTGCAGCAGAAGCAAATATAAAAGTAAATAACAGTACAGACAGTATCAGTAATTTTCTAAGCATATACTTTTCCTCGATTTGCTAAGTTTAAGAAGAGGAGCAGTGAACATTGAAAAGCTCCCATTAAGGGGACAATGTGAATTGTCCGTATAGCAAGAGAGGCTCCCCTAGGGGGGAGCTGTCACCCGATAGGGTGACTGAGAGGGGTCTGCAGTCTAGTCATTGCCCCTCTCCGTCATCGCTTCGCGATGCCACCTCTCCCCTAGGAGAGGCTTTTCTGCGTCTTGCTATAAACCCTAATTATCTGTTCACCATTTTAATATTTTTGCTTACAACCACAAACTTATCCTGCGTTGCTTCGGCCTTAGGCTTTTTGCAGATTTCGTAGCGGTCGCGCTCGCTGAAGACACAGCCGCAGTACTGCTGGCGATACAGCCCCAGCTCCAGGCTGATATCCACGCCGCGCTGATAGCCGACGCGGAAATCCTCGTAATAGAACGGAATACCGAACTCCGCCGCTGCTGCCTCTGCCTCCTTTTTTATCAGCTCGTGGCGCTGATAGGGACTGACAAGCAGTGTAGTAGAAAAGGCATCGTAGGCGTTTTCTTTGGCAAACTGCGCTGCATAGCGCAGGCGCATACGGTAGCAGAAGGCACAGCGCACAGTAGGCTCTGCCAGCATACCGCGGATGCATTCCTCGATAGGATAGCTTTTGTCGATAATAAGATTGTAGCGCTTTTTCTCACAAAACTCCCGCAGGGTGCTCAGCCTGTGCTTGAACTCCTTATACGGATGAATGTTAGGATTAAAAAACAAAATATCAAAATCCGTTCCCGCCGCCGTCAGCTGCTCCGTAGGGTAGCAGGCACAGGGACCGCAGCAGGCGTGTAATAATAATTTCATTTTTCCTCCTGAGCAGCTATGCTGCTTTACTGATTTTCGGGAAACGGCATTCCCAGATATCTATAGGTTTCGCGTGTTGCCATACGTCCGCGCGAGGTGCGGTTCAGCATTCCCTGCTGCATCAGATACGGCTCGATTACATCCTCAATGGTTGAGGACTCCTCACTCACGGCTGCGGCAATCGTTTCAATGCCGACAGGACCGCCGCCGAAGGTTTTGACGATGGTCGTCAAAATTTTGCGGTCGTTGCGGTCGAAGCCGTAGCGGTCAACCTCCAGCTTGGCCAGCGCTTCGTCTGCCAGCTGACGGTCGATAACCTCCACGCCCAGCACCTGGGCGAAATCGCGCACACGCTTCAGCAGACGGTTCGCGATACGCGGGGTACCTCTACTGCGGCGGGCAATTTCCAAAGCGCCTTCCTTGTCAATTTTTACATTCAGGATTTCCGCTGCACGCGTAATAATAAACTGCAGCTCCTCCGGCTTGTAAAATTCCAGGCAGCACTGCACGCCGAAGCGGTCACGCAAAGGCGCTGCTATCGCTCCCAGACGCGTGGTAGCGCCGATAAGCGTAAAATGCGGCAGATCCAGACGCACGCTGCGCGCCGCAGGACCTTTGCCGATAATAATATCTAACGCAAAATCCTCCATAGCGGAATACAAGATTTCCTCTACGGTCTTGGACAAGCGGTGGATTTCGTCAATAAAAAGTACATCATTGTCGCCAAGGTTGGTCAGAATTGCTGCCAAATCTCCCTGACGTTCAATCGCCGGTCCGCTGGTAACGCGGATGTTGACATTAAGCTCATTGGCAATAATATTGGCCAGCGTAGTTTTGCCCAGACCAGGAGGTCCGAACAGCAGCACATGGTCCAGCGCTTCGTGGCGGGCAGCGGCAGCCTTAATGAAAATAGACAGATTATCCTTGACCTGCGTCTGACCTATATATTCATTTAACAGACGCGGACGCAGGCTGTACTGCCAGCCATCTGCTTCCTGTTCCGCCCCGGCAATAATTCTATCATCAAATTCCATAAGTTCCTCCTAGTAAGCCTTTTGCAGCCTACTGCTGCAGGCTCAAATACCGCCAGACTATTTATCTGCGGGAAATTACTTCATCATCAGCCTTAAGGCTTGCTTAAGAATTTCCTCGCTCGTTTTGGCCTCCGCGCCTTCGATTTTCTTGATTACGGGCATAATCTCGCTGTTGCTGTAGCCCAAGGAAGCAAGTGCTTCGATTGCCTCCGCTACGGCACCGCTGCCACCGGCAGCTACTGCTTCGCCGAAGCTGTCGCCGCTTTCGGCAGCCACGGGGCCAACCTTGTCCTTCAATTCCAGCAGCAGACGCTCCGCCGTCTTTTTGCCGATACCGGGCAGCTTAGTGAGCACCTTGATATCACGGCTCTGCACCGCCAGATAAAAGGCATCCGGCTTGACTGCGGATAAAATACCCAAGGCCATCTTGGGACCTACGCCGCTGATGGTCAGCAGCAGCTCAAAGAGGTCATAATATTCTTGGCTCAAAAAGCCGTAAAGAACAATGGCATCCTCGCGTACTGCGGTGTGGATATGCAGGCGCACAGAGGCACCCTGCGTCAGCTGTGCCAGCTGTGCTGCCGGCATGAAAACGCGGTAGCCTACGCCGCCTGCAGTTTCGATTATGCAGTTATCTATGCCAAGGCTTTCAACAGAGCCCTTCAATGAACCTATCATTTATCTGCCCTCCTGCCATCTGCGCGTAGACGCAGTATTGATACCGCAGATTGCCGCTGCCAAAGCATCGGCAGTATCATCCGGTTTAATTTTTTCGCGGATATTGAGCAGATGCATCACCATATAGATAACCTGCTCCTTCGTTGCACTGCCTGTGCCTACTACCGACAGCTTAATCTGCATCGGCGTAAATTCCATCACCGGCAGTCCCTTGTTGGCCGCAGCCAAAAGCACAACACCGCGCGCCTGGCCGACAGGAATCGCGGTAGTAACGTTGCGGTTAAAAAACAGCTTTTCGATACTCAGCAGATCCGGCTTGAAGTGCTCGATAATATCCGAAATATCATCGTAAATCTTCTTCAGCCTCAGCTCCGGCAGCATGTCCTTATCCGTCAGCACCGAGCCGTAAAAAACGGGGCGCAGACGGTTGCCTGTCATATCTACCAAGCCATAACCGCAGATGGCGGTACCGGGGTCAATTCCTAAAACCAGCATAAAAAACCTCTCAAAAAACAGAAAGCAGACATCAACTGCCTGCTTTCCTTTCTGCAACTATGCTTCGCACACATTGCAGCTACTTCGTAATAATAATATTATTCCTCGTCGTCTTCCGGCAAGTCAGCGTTGGTGTAAACGTCTTGTACATCATCGCAATCATCCAATGCGTCCAGCATCTTCTGAACCTTTTCGGCATCCTCACCGGACAGCTCGGCCATAGTATCGGGAACCATGGTGATTTCGGACATTGCAACTTCAATATTGTTATCAGCCAAAGCTTTTTCTACATCGTCATAAGCAGCCGGATCGGTGATAATTTCGAAGCCGTCTTCGCTGCTCTTGATATCCTCAGCACCTGCATCCAGAGCGATCATCATCAGATCATCCTCGCTCACACCGGTTTCGGCGCTTACTGCGAAGATACCTTTTTGTTTGAACATGTAGCTTACGCAGCCGCTGGCACCCAGGTTGCCGCCGTGCTTAGAAAATACGTGACGTACATCAGCAGCGGTACGGTTACGGTTATCGGTCAGGCAGCTGACCATCATAGCAACGCCTGCAGGACCGTAGCCTTCATAGGTAATCTCTTCGAAGCTTTGGCCTTCCAGAGCACCTGCACCCTTTTGGATTGCACGTTGAATGTTGTCTTTAGGGATATTGTTAGCCTTAGCCTTGGACAGAGCCAGCTTCAGCTTCATGTTACCGGTAGGATCTGCACCGCCCATACGAACGGCAATAGTGATTTCACGGCTGATTTTAGTAGTGATTTTGCCGCGCAGAGCGTCAGCCTTGCCTTTTTTATGTTTAATGTTCGCCCATTTAGAATGTCCTGACATTGTAAATTCCTCCAAACTTTCTCTTTGCCATATTTATTTAAGCATTTACCATAATATTTTACCACGCCGGCTGTGTTTTTTCAACAGCAAACGCCGACAGATAGCTTTATTTTGCAAAAACATCCTTAATACTGTCATAATGCAAAAAGATTCCCTGTTGCGCCAGCTCCTGAATCTCCTCCAAGGTCGCCAGCTTGTATTCCAGTACCTCATTAGGGCGGATTTTTACCTGCTCCGGTGCAAACGGCAGCGTAAAAAGATAGCAGTCAACAAAATAATTATCGCCCTCGCCCGGATTCTCACGGTGATAGGTCAGCGCCGGTCCGCCTGCGCAGCCAGAAACATCAAGACCGGTTTCCTCCCACACCTCGCGGTTCACAGCCTCGCGTGAGCTTTCGCCCGCCTGCACCGCACCGCCGGGAACCTCCCACCAGCCGGCAGCCCAGGCCTTCGTCAGCACGCGTCTGGTAATCAGAAAGCGTCCGTCGGTGTTGCGCACAACGCCAAGCACCGTCAGATGATATTCGCCGTCCTGCAGTATCCAGTCGTTCTTTTTCATTGTCCGTCCGGTAAGACGGCGTTCACTGTCATAAATATCCCATTGCTCCATGATAAATTCCCCCTCTTAAAGCAAGCGCGGCAAATATTTGAAAATCAGCCAAAAGCCACAGGTCATGGCGAAGGCAATGCTGCCGCTGTCATAATCTATATAACCGAGATACAGGCTGTTTAAGCCCGTAACAAAAATCATATTCAGCCACATAAAGCCGTAGGCCCATAATAATATCTGTACCCACAGCGGCGGCTTTTTATAGGGATGAGGCTCATTATTATTTGTCATGCTTATCTCCCTCATCTAACAGCTGTACAGCCTCCAGCTGCTTCTGCAAGCGTGCTGTATAGCGCTTGGTGGTATGCAGGGCGTTCTGCCCCTCCTCCAGCTTTTTGGCTGTTTTATCAAGAGCTGTTTCCAAGCCGGCAAGCTCCTGCTTAACCTTGTTCAGCAGCTGCCAGACCTCGGTAGTACGCTGCTGCACCGCCAACGTGCGGAAGCCCAGCTGCAGGCTGTTCACCAACGCCGCCAGCGTCGTCGGCCCCGCTACGCACACTCTGAATTTCAGCTGCAGCTCCTCTGCCAGTCCCGGCAAGGCCAATGCCTCCGCAAACAGGCCCTCACTCGGCAGATACATTACGGCAAAATCCGTCGAATACGGCGGGCAGATATATTTTTCGCAGATATCCTTCGCTTCGCTCTTCAAGCGTCGCTCCAGCTGCTTTGCCGCCGCATCCGCCGCCTGCGTATCACCGGCCTCACGCGCTTGCTGCAGGCGTTGGTAATCCTCCAGCGGAAATTTGGCGTCAATCGGCAGCAGCACCTCCTGCTCCCGCTGTCCCGGCAAGCGCAAGGCATATTCCACGCGCAGACCGCTGTGCGGACGCACCTCAGCATTTTCTACATATCTTGCACGGTCCAGAATATCCTTGAGGATATTGCCCAGCTGCATTTCTCCCCAAGTGCCGCGCACCTTAACGTTCGACAGAACACGCCGTAGCTCGTCCACGCCGCAGGAAAGGCTCTGCATCTGTCCCAAGGACTGGTGCACCTCGCCCAGGCACTTGTTGACCTGCGCAAACTTCTGCTCCAGCGATTGATTAAGGCGCTCATCCACAGTCATGCGGATGCGCTCCAGGTTCTGGTCCGTCATATCCGCCAGACGCGCCACACGCTTGTCAATCTGTTCGCTCAGCCTGTCGCTCGCCGCCTGGTTTTCCAAGCGTGCCGCCCGCGCCAGTGTGCTCTGCTCGCCGCGCAGGTCGTACATGCTTTCCGCAAGCCTGCGCTCCAAAAGCTCCAGCCGCTGCGCCGTCATATCCGCCTTGGGGCGTCCCTGTATCAATAATATTATCACACCTGCCAACAGCAGGGCTATGACAATCATCAAAGCTATAGCTAATGTACTCATTTCTTCTATGCTGACCTCCGTTATTTTTTTATTATAGCAGAAAAGCAGTACATAGCCAACATATTAACGAACAAAATTTTCATATTTAACAAGATATTTTCATAATATCACTTTTTTAACAAAATCAGCTTACATCTGCGCTCAAATCGTGTATAATATATTCATACATTATTTATTCCAAAGAGGTATTACATTATATGATAGATGAAAGTCCTAATCTCAACTCTGCTGATAAAATTCTCGAGGCCGCAACCAAGCTGTTTGCCATGGACAGCTTCGCTGCCGTGTCCATCAAGCAGATTTCTGTTGCCAGCGGCGTCAACAGCGCGTTGATTTCCTATTATTTCGGCGGCAAAAAGAATTTATATCAGGAGGTTTTATATACCGAGGCCGAAAAATTTCTGAAGCTGCAGGATAAAATCCGTCAGCAGCCCGGTTCACCGCTTACCAAGCTGCGTACCTATGTAGACGGCATTGCCGAAATGCAGCAGCAGAACCCTTACAACATTCATCTGATTTACCGCGAGCTGCTGACTCCGCAGCCCATGTTCGAAAATTATGTACGCAGCAAGCTGTACCATATCCATCAGTTCATGACGGAGCTGGTTGAAGAAGCGATTGCCTGCGGCGAAATCGTTGCGGATATCAAAGCAACCCACGTTGCCTTCACTATGGAAGGTATTATCATGTTCTTCTTTTTGATGCACAGCCATATCTGCGAGCTGGGCAATTTCAAAAACGGCGCAGAGCTGGATTACCTGCTGCAGGCGCTCAACACCTACCTTGCATCTTTAAGCAAAAAGTAAATACATTCATTACATAAAGCTGCTTTAAGGCAGCTTTATTTTGTTTACAACTTTGTTGCTTGACGCTGTCTTCAATAGAATCTATAATTTAATTGAACGATTAAAAATTTTACAACAATAAAACTTTTCTGCAAGGGAGCTGTTAAATTATGCAGTCTATTATGGAAAAAATTCCCAAACTTCCTGATAAAAAGAAACTTGTTGCCGGTGCTGCCGTTGTCGTACTGGCAGCCGCAGGCTGGCAGCTTTACAGCAGTATTACGCATAAGCCGCAGGAGGCAAACTACATCCCCATCGTCCGGACTATGACGATTGGCGAAAGCATTGCCGATTCCTCCACCGTATATCCAGGTGAGGTGTGCGGGCGCTACGAAAGCCAGCTGGCCTTCCAGACTGCCGGCAGAATCGCTTCCCGTCTTGTCAACGTAGGTGACCGGGTACACGCCGGCCAGATTCTTATGACCATCGACCCGAAGGACGTAAACCAGAGCGTGGAAGCAGCCAATGCACAGCTGGCATCCGCAGTTGCCAACCAAAAGCTGGCGGCCGACAATGCAGCGCGCTTTAACAAGCTGTATGCCGGCGGTGCTGTGAGCGAAGCAACGCGCGACCAGTACAACACCCAGCTGGAGGCAGCCAATGCTGCGCTGCGCCAGGCACAGGCCAACGCCAACGCCAGCGGCAACCAGCTGAGCTACACGCAGCTGACGAGTGATGCCGACGGCGTTGTGGCAGCCATCACCGGCGAAGCAGGCCAGGTAACGGCAGCCGGTACGCCGATGGTCACCATCGTGCGCGGCGGTGAGCGTGAAATCCAGATAAACGTGCCGGAAAACGTCAAGCTGAGCGTCGGCCAGCAGGCGGATATCAGCTTCTGGGCGCTTCCCGATGTTACGGCGAAGGGCACTGTCCGCGAAATTGCGCCTATTGCCGACAGCATCACGCGTACCTACAAGGTGCGCGTTGCGGTGCCGCAGCTGCCTGCAGCAGCCAAGCTCGGCATGACTGCCAAGGTAAGCTTTAAGGACGCCGCTACGTCCGAGGACGAGCTTGTTATCCCAGCTACCGCGCTGTATCAGGTAAACGGCAAGACACAGGTCTGGCTGGTACGCAATAACCGCGCTGTGCTGCAGGACGTTAAGGTTGCCGGCTATGTAGGCAACAATGTGCGTCTGGCAGGCGGCTTAAACAAGGGTGATATTCTGATAACCGCCGGCCTCAGCAAGCTTGTCGATAACCAACAGGTGCGTCTGACCAAAGGCGGTGATATCTGATGTCAAACAACGAAAATCATCATGCGAACTGGGCAGAATGGGCTATTAACCATCGCCAGTTAGTTTACTTCTTCGCTGTGCTTGTGCTGATTATGGGTATGTTTTCCTTTAAATCGCTCGGCCGCAGCGAAGACCCCAGCTTTGCCGTCAAGCAGATGGTAGTATCCGCAGCCTGGCCCGGCGCCAGTGCCAAGGATGTGGAGATGCATCTGACCAATACGCTGGAAAAGCAGATTCAAAGTCTGCCGCAGGTTAAGAAAATCACCAGCTATTCGCGCCCCGGTGTCTGCGTTATTACGGTAGCGCTCAAGGATGAGGTTCCCGGCAACACGGTACGTCAGCGCTGGCTGGAGCTGCGCAATATCGTCAACGACGGCAAGAAGGACTTGCCGTCGGGTACCGTAGGTCCGTTTTATAACGACCGTTTTGATGATGTTTACGGCAATATCTACGCAATTACCGGTGACGGCTTCACCTATGAGGATATGCGTAAATACGCCGAAAAAATCAAGCTCGACTTCTTCAGCGTGCCTGATGTCAAAAAGGTTGAGCTGGTAGGTGTTCAACCGGAGAAAATCTTCGTGCAGATGCAAACCGCCAAGCTGGCACAGCTGGGACTGGATATCAACAGCATTGCCAACACCATCAAGGCACAGACCTCGGTCAATGCCAGCGGTATGATTGAGGCCGATACAGCCAACTCCTACCTGCGCATTACCGGCAGCCCCGACAGCGTGGAAAATATTGCTGCCATCCCCATCAATGCCAACGGGCGTGTCTTCCGCCTGGGTGATATCGCAACCATCACCCGCGGTTATGCAGACCCGCCGGAAACAATGATGTACTATAACGGCAAGCCAGCAGTCGGCATCGCACTTTCTATGGAGGACGGCGGCGATAACATTAAGCTTGGCGAAAATCTGGCCAAGGAAATCGCCCGCATCCAAAAGGAGCTGCCGCTCGGACTGGAGCTTAATCAGGTTGCCAACCAGCCTGAGGTAGTAAAAAAATCCATCAGCGAATTCTCCGAAAGCCTTTACGAGGCAATTATCATCGTGCTGGTAGTCAGCCTGATGACGCTCGGACGCCGCAGCGGTTACGTAATTTCCTGCTGCATCCCGCTGATTTTGCTAGGCTCCTTCTGCGCCATGTTCGCTTTGGGCATCGATTTGCATAAGGTATCCCTGGGCGCACTGGTTGTTTCCCTTGGTATGCTCGTCGATGACGCCATCGTCGTCGTTGAGCTGATGGAGGTAAAAATGTCCGAAGGCATGCCGCGTAAGGAAGCAGCCTCCTATGCCTTCAAAACCTGCGCCTGGCCGCTTTTGACCGGCACCACCATCACCTGCCTCGGCTTTATGCCGATTGCCTTCTCCAAGGCCAGCGCTTCGGAATTTGCCTACAGCCTCTTCCCGGTTATGACCGTTACACTGATGCTATCCTGGCTTGTTTCCGCAACCTTGGCGCCGGTATTAGGCTATGAATGGATACGTCCCACTGTTATCAAGCAGGAATCTTATGACAACAGCTTCTACCGCGCCTTCCGCAAGCTGCTACACTGGGCCTTGGGACACCGCATCACGGTTATCGGCATTACTCTGGCGATGTTGGGCCTGTCCATGTTCATGCTGCGCTTCGTCAGCCAGGAATTCTTCCCCGCCTCCGTTCGTCCGGAGCTGTTGGTAGAGCTTAATATGCCTGAGGGCAGTTCAATTAAAACTACAGATGCCGCAGCACGCAAGCTGACGAATCTGATTAAGGATGATAAAGAATTAGACCATGTTTCCACCTACGTAGGCGAAAGTGCACCGCGTTTTGTGCTGGTAATAGACCCGGTACAGCCGCGTGATAACTATGCACAGCTCGTTGTTGTAGCCAAGAGCGTTGAGGACCGCAAAAAACTGGAGAAGCGCATCAGCAAGCTTGCTGCCGAGCATTTGCCGGAGGCTATCGTCTACTCCCGCTCGATTCCGCTCGGTCCGCCTGCTCCCTATCCTGTTATGATCCGCGTCAGCGGCAACAACGACGCGCAGGTTAAGGAATATGCGCAGAAGGTGCGCAAGGTGATGGCCGCTAATCCCTACGTCAACATGACACGTCTTGACTGGCTGGAGCAGACCAACGCCGTTAAGCTGAAGGTCGACAATGACAAGCTGCTGCAGATGGGGCTCACACGCCAGACTGTGGCCAACGCTCTGCAGGCCCAGGTATCCGGTTATACCGTGGCAACCTATCTGGAGGGTGACCAGCAGATAGGCATCGTTTTCCGCCTGCAGCCTGACCAGCGCGCAGATATTTCGCAGCTGGAAACTATTTCCATTCCTACGAGCAAGGGCGCTGTGCCGCTGTCGCAAATTGCGCATCTTGATTACACCAGCGAGGACAATATCATCTGGCGCCGCAACCTGCGTCCTACGATTACCGTCAACGGCGGTATTGTTGACGGCGTTACCGGCAACGATGTCACCAAGCAGGTGTATAAGGAGCTGGAGCCTCTGCTCAAGGAGCTGCCTGCCGGCATGAGCATTGAGGTCGGCGGTTCGCTGGAGGACAGCAACGATACATTGAATTATCTGATGAAGCCTATACCGCTGATGATGCTGCTGATTGTCGTTCTGATTATGCTGCAGATGCAGGATATCCGCAAGCTGCTGGTTATTATGCTGACGGCGCCGATGGGTATAATCGGCGTTATCTTCGGCCTGCTGCTGTTCAATTCCGCTTTGGGATTCATGGCTGAGCTTGGTATCCTGGCACTCACCGGTACGATTATCCGTAACAGTATGGTGCTGGTTGACCAGATTCAGCAGCATCTTGATGCCGGAATGGAGCCTGCCAAGGCAATTACGGAATCGGCGATTGTGCGTTTCCGCCCGATTATGCTGGCAGCCTTCACTACGGTACTGGGATTGATTCCGATGTTCGCCAGCCAGTTCTGGAATGCGATGGCTGTGGCTATTGCCTGCGGCTTGACCGGTGCAACGCTGCTGACGCTGGTGGTGCTGCCGGTGCTGTATGCGATTGTATTTAAGGTTAAAGCAGAATAGAGCTGAGATTGGTTTATAAGAAATTACTAAAACCCATGTCCCGCCGAAATCGGCAAGACATGGGTTTTTTGTCTTCTCAGTGCACACTTTAATAGCGTGCGCTATTTTTTTATCTTCTGCAGTACGCCTGCATCCGCTCAAACAGGTAATCCGCTCCCCTTTCACCCATAAACGGCATGTGCGTAGCCACAGCGCTGTTCATAAACGGTGCGCTGATAAGCACCTTCGTGTTATCTGCATCAGCCTGCAGCAGTGCCACATCATCTGCCAAAATAAGCGTATCATGCAAGCCACGGATTACCTGCAGCCAGTCGCTTTCCTCAGCGTAGGCTTCCACATCTGCCGCAGGCTCGGCAATCGCCTTCAGGCTGTGCGCACACATTTTGTGCAGTACAGTGATGCCGCCCTGCTCCAGAAAGGCACTCACGCCCTGTACCAAATCATAATCGCCCTTAACTACAGCCTTCTTTGGCTTGTTGTTACCCATCATAGTGAAAAGACTGAGTCTGGAAAGGCTCTTTTCCTTTGTTTGCAGGCGTAGCAGTACCATAGAATCCGGCTCCCTGCCTACCGCTTCTCCAACATGCGCCAAAAAGCTCAGCGTACCGTTGTAACCGTAGGGAACAGCGTAAACATACGGCGTGCCGAATTTTTCCTGCAGATATTTGGCAGCCGCAAGACCTTCGTTGCCCAGCACAATATTCACCTGTGCCAGGCCCATATCCTCCAGCTCCTCCACGCTCGTGTCGCAGCAAAGGCAGGCATTGCAGCTCAGTCCCAACGCTTCATCCAGCAGGCTTTTCACTTCCCAAATATCGCTCGCCATGCGGTAGCGCCACGCAGAGGCGCCGATGATGTTGTACACGCCCGCCTCCTGCGCTACATCCTTTTTCGGCAGATTGCGCACGAGCAGCTTATATGTTTCTGCCAAGCCGATACTGTAATCACCGCGGAAGCCTCCCTGTTCAAAGGCTACCAGCTTGGCCTTGACCTCATTTTGCATATAGCGGCACACGCCCTTGATGTCAGTTCCGATGACGGCAGTCACGGAAGAGGCTACGACGAAGATAACCTTCGGCGCATAGCTTTTATCCAATTCAACGATGGCATCCTCCAGGCGTGTTACGTCACCCATTACAACATCATCCTCGCTCATATGCGTAGTGAACATGCGGTTTTGAAAGCGCAGGCCCAAGCCGCCGTATAAGCCTATGCTATAATGCGTAGTACCCGCAGGGCCGTATTCCAGCACTATGGCTCCCTGTACGGCCAAAAGGCTCCAGATAATTCCCATTCTGTCCGACGGTGTCGGTAAAAATCTTACTAAGCTCACAGGCCAGCCTCCTTTCTGAATACTTTTGCATCAGCCACAGCCTGCTGCAAAATTTTCAGCAGGAAGGTGTTGCATTCAAAGCCCAGCATTTTTCCTGCCGGGTCGCTGTGCAGCTGCGCAATTCCCTTGCGGCGCAAACGTTCACCAAATTCATGTCCTATATAAATCCACGGATGCAGTACATCATAAACATATTGCAGCGGTGCTATATTAGCTGCCTTGCAGACATACGGGTCGGTAGTCGCCAGAATGCCTTTGATATCCTCAAAATGCTCTTGGCGCAGCTTGTTGCTCTGAATCAGCTGCGGCACAAGGCCTAAACGGCACAGATAGTTGTTAAGCTCAAAGCAGTCGTACTGCGTATTGCCGAAAATATACGGCACCCCCTGCATAACAGGCATTGTTTCCTGCTCCAACGCCTTGCATTCGTCGAATTTTGTATTGACCTCCGCAGGCAGCGGCAGCGCCAGATAAGCAAACAGATGCTGATAGGCCTGCAGAATCTTTTCCGGTGCGGCAAAGCGGTTGAAGTAAACATAAGGAATGTTATACTGCTCCTGCATAGCCTGCGCCAACGGCAGAGCAATATCATTGACAACAATATTGACCTTTGCTGCCGGAGCATGACGAATATCATCACTTGTGCAGCCGCTTGGCAGCTGTACGCCGATTTTCACGCCGGACTTTTGCAGCAGTGCATAGAGCTCCGTATCCGCAAAATCACCGAAGCGCTGTCCCAAAACATTCACGCTGCCATCGCACTCCTGTGGCTGCATAATGCTTTGGCAGGCAGTAATGGCACGTTCGAAGCCAGGGAAATGATCCTCACATTTAAAGTGCTCGGTATGCACCGCCATTACCGGAATGCTGTACTGCTTTGTCAGCTCCTCGGCAATGGCATCATAATCATCACCGATAACCTCAATAACGCAAGTAGTCACAAGCATTACACATTTAGGCTGATATTCCGCTACAATCTCTTTGAACGCCTTGTGCGTGCTTTCAACACTGCCGAATGTAACATCGTGGCTGTTCAACACTACAGAAACACAGCGTCCGTTAATACCACCGTAGCGGTCGCTGAGAGTCAGGCTTTTAGTATAATAGCTGCATTCATCCGTACCGACGATAACCAGCAGGCAATCCTTAATACCGCCTGCAATCATAGCAGCACCCATCAGCGGACAATGAGTGCCGGGAAACAGTGCCGTCGTCAATTGTGGAATGTCCTTAATCGTCTGCACCTTGCTCAAACGATTCAGACGTCCTAAAAGCTCGTTACCATCAATGCCTACAGCCTGCGGTGGCCCGCTCAGTTTTTCCTGCAGCTTGCGCCTTGCCTTTTCTTGTAAATCCATATTTTTCTCCTATTCCTCTTCGTCCTCACTCATAGCCAAAACCCGTTCGGCCAGTTCGTTATATACCTGTACCATAGGAGAATCCTTCACAAACTCACTGACGGTACCGCCCTGATTTTCGGCAATCTGGATATCGCCGCTGCGCGGAACATACTTCACAACCTCGGTGCCGATTTCCTCCGCAGCCTTTGCTACCAGCTCCTGCTCGTTCTCAATGTTTTTGGCGTTGAGGATGATGCCCTTCAGGCGTGCATAACCGCGACGGCCAAAGTTTTTGATTGCCTGGGCAATATTATTCGCCGCATACAAAGCCATCATTTCGCCGGAGGATACGATGAATACCTCGCGTGCGTAGCCGCCGCGAATCGGCATAGCAAAGCCGCCGCAGACTACGTCACCCAATACGTCATAGATAACGATGTCAGGCTTATAGGTTTCAAAGGCCTCCAACTCTGCCAGCTTTTCAAAGGCAGAAATAATACCGCGGCCTGCGCAGCCGATGCCCGGAGTAGGTCCGCCGGCCTCTACGCACAGTACGCCGCCGAAGCCTTCAAAAACAATATCTTCCAGCTTCAAGGACTCTCCCTTTTCCTTTAATTGCTCCAATACTGTCGGAATGCGTTTGCCCTCCATAAGGTTTTTTGTGCTGTCACTCTTCGGGTCACAGCCTACCTGCATAACCTTGTAGCCCTTTAAGGCCAGTGCTGCCGATAAATTGGAGGTGGTGGTGGATTTGCCGATACCGCCCTTACCGTAAATTGCAATTTTTCTCATAACCTTCTCCTTTTATGTTTTGTAATAGCCGGGAAATGTTTTGAACATAAACTTTCCCCATACCATATATTTACATATTCTAAAAAACAAGCAGGAACTATTTTTCGTAGTTCACTGCTTGTTTTTTTATTATAGGGTTGTGCGCATAATACGTTTTAATTCTTCCAGATTTTTCATTACATACTGACTGGAGCAATGCATATATTTCATCGGCACAATAACAACCTTGCCGGTTTGCACGGCTGAAACAGTCTGATAGCTGGGATCATTTAAAATTTCTTCCTTGCGTATCTCTGCATTTTTGTGTTGTCCGCCAAAGGACCAGTCCAACACTATTATTCTTTGGGGATTCATAGCAATAATCTGTTCCTTGCTAAGATAGGAGGACTGCGGAAAATCGTACTTTGCAGCCAGATTTTCAATATTACATGCTTCGCAGATGCTGGCAGGCATCGAGCCCTTTTGACCGATACCGCCATTAGGATGAATCAGCAAAACACTTTCGATTTTCTGTCCACCGGCAGAAGCCTTGATATATGCAGCAACCTTTTCTGCCAGGCTGTCGGCAGCAGCCTTAGTATCTGCTACCTCACCCACAATTTTAATATAATCCGGAATTTCCTGTATAGTTTTCGGCTGACGCAATACACAGGTCTTGACGCCCACACTGTCAAGAGTATCTGCCAGCTCATTAGCTCTGCCTTCAGTCAGAATAACAAGATCCGGGTTAAATTTCATAATCTGCTCAGGATTATTTTCGCATACAGGAATACCTTTCAGCTTCTCATAGCAGTTCGACAAATCCTCTTCTCTTGCCCACATATCCGTAGCAATTATTCTGTCAGTTACTATCAGGTCGGTTAAAATATCTGTAGCGCTGTAATTTAAGCAAACTATTCTTTTAGGTGCTGATGCAAAGGTTATTTTCTTGCCTCTGGCATCAACAACGGTATAACCGCTGCCCTGCTCCTGCGAGGACAAGGACTCCTTGCCACAGCCGGTGACTAACAATAAGGACAATGCCATTATTACCAGAAACAGCTTTTTCATTGTTCACCTTCAAAGCATTTTATTAAAATGTTCTTTCATAAGTAATGAACCAGTCACGGTACGGCAGCAGGCAGCCTCTGGAAGCAGCCATCTCTTCGGTTCTGTTCAGAATGTTGTTGACAGCAAATTTCACGCTGTTTTCTTTATCGAACTGATAGGTAGCATTAAAGCTCAGATATTGCTTGATACCATTGCCGGAATACGGTGCGTAAGACAGATAACGCATAGCAGCATATTGATGTAACAGGTTGGTTGCCAGCTTGCCGTTTTTATAACCTAAAACGCTGTTAATCAGCAGCTTATCATCGCAGTTTCTGAAATCGGCACCCGGTTTGTCAATCTGCTTAGGATCGGAATATGCAACAGAGGTCTTGAAGCTCCAGTGGTCGCTCAAAACGCCTTCATAGGAAACCTCTAAGCCGGTGTTTTTGAATTTATTGGCATTGACAACCATGCTGTGGTCATCGTCGATTTTCTGCGTAAAGATTCTGTTGCTGATATCCAGATGGTACAAAGAAACCTTTAAGAATTCACGCGGAGACAACAGCTTCTTCCAGCCGATTTCATAGTTCCAGCCGGTTTCGGGGCCAAGGTTATCATTAAAAATCATAGAATCGCTGTCGGAATATTGGTCACCGATGGTAGGCATACGGAAGGATTTGTTGACGTTCAGGAATACGGTATCCTTATTGTTAAGCTTGTGCAGTAATTGTAAGGACGGCAGGAATTCATTCTTCATGTCGTCATACATTACTTCACGGCCGCCGAAGGATAAGGTGGTTTTGTCAGTCATGTTGTCAACAGCCTGAATATATACAGCCTTTCTGTGACGTTTAATCATATCCAGGTCGAAGGATGTGCCTTTAACGTTACCGTGAGAATCTGCTTCCAAAGCCACTTCCGCACCGGCAGTAATGTTGAACTTGCCGATATCAAAATTATACTTAGCATCTACGCCATAGTTCCAGCTGGTTCTGCGCAGGGAACTCTTGGGCATCAGCTCATAAGCTGCGTTATAAGCATCATTTTTGTATCTGCGCTTTTGGCCGAATACGGTAACATCAAGGCCTTTATTATTATATGCTACGTTAAGGTCATGGAATACGATATTGGTTTCATTGGAGCCGGTCTTCTTTAAAGCTTTAAACTTATCGTAATCATTCTGATTATCAGTCAGCATATATCTCATAGATAAATTATCATTAGGTTTGTACTTTAACATAACACTGTTTTTCTCCATCCACTTGCCTTGAGATGTTTTCTTCGCAGTGTACCAGTTGCGTTCCGCAATTCTGTCATGAGTATATGCCATACCGAATTTGCTGTCGCTTACATTCAATGTAGCCAGGCGCTTGCCTCTGCTGCCGTAGCCTGCACTTGCGGAAATTTGCGGAGTCTGCTTGGTAACAATATTGATAACACCGGTCAAGGTATCAGTGCCGTAAAGAACTGCGCCGGTACCGCGGATGATTTCGATTCTTTCAACAGCATTAACGGGAATAGCGTCCAGGTTACCGAAGCCCTGCATATTTAAAGGAACACCGTCAACCAGAATAGTCGGGTTACGGCTTGCACCGGTCAAACCTCTCATACCAAAGGTAGAGCCTACACCGGTAGGCTGAGCGGCAATCGCACCCGCTGCATATTCCAGTACTTCCTGTACGTTGCTGCCGTTGTAGTTTTTAATATCTTCCGCAGTGAAAATTTCGGTAGTAGCGGGAGTATCCAGCTCCTGCTTAATTTTCTCCTGAGAAGCTGTTACAACAATTTCATCTAAATTATATTGATCCAGCTTTTCTGCTGCAAAGCTTACGCTTTGAGGCAAAATTCCCAAAATCATGAATAAAGCGGCAACTTTTTTTCGGTTCATTTTTAACATAAAAATACAATACCTCCTAATAATTTCACCATACACTCATACACTAACGCAATGCTAATACTCTGGCATTATTATGTTGTTTATGTTATGATGATACAGTATACTCCATATAGTAACTATAATGTCAATAGGAGAGATTTTCAAATGATAGACAAAAGCAATTTCTTTTACGCAAGTGACTTGGCGCAATTATATAACATATCAAAACAGACGCTGATTTTCTACGATAAAAAGGATTTGTTTAAGCCTGATTATGTAGATTCGAACGGTTATCGCATGTACTCGCTAAAGCAGTTTTTCATCTTGGGAATTATTTTGGATTTGAAAACAATGGGCTTCCACCTTAACGATATAAAGAATTTTTTGGAGCACCGCACTCCTGACGATACTCTTTCTCTGCTCAACAAACAATTACATAAATTGACAAAACAAATAGAACTGACTAGTAAATTATGCGATAACATAAAATCTAAAATAAATACCATAAATGTCTACAATGATTGCAAACTGAACGAAATTACCTTGTCCTATAGAGAAGAGGAATATTTTTTGGTAAGCGAGGATATTCTGCTTTCTTTACCGCAAAAGGAACGTTTTTTAGCTGCTGCCACCCTGCTGAATTCGGCTGTCGACCAAAACGGGCTTAAAGAATATAGTATCAGCGGTTTTATTTTTAATGAAACAATTACCGATTTTTCTCCGAAATCCTACAAAGTTTTCTGCAAGACTAATAAAAAACGGCACAATTACATAAAGCCTTACGGCCTGTATCTGCAAATCTACGTTAATACCAATTTTGCCGATGCAGTTAATACGGCCAAACCACTTTTAACTAATTTTTGCAAAGCACTGAATTTAAAAACAAATAACATTATTTATATCAAAACATTAAGAAATTACTGGTCAACCGATTCGCATGACAACTTCATTTCTAAAATAGAAGTACCCGTATTATAACCGGATTATAGTAAGTATAATGTTCGCATGAAAAGTTCCCTCCCTTGACATTCCCCTGTATTTCAAGTAAACTTAAACTAAGTTCTTCAAAACCGCAAGTAAGCATAAGCATCCGGCTCATTTACCTGCGGACAATTAAATAAGCAGTATATCCTGCAGATGCATCTTTTCTGCAGAAGCTTAAGCAAGGCCATTTATCTGGTACATTCTAAGAGTAGTACGAACTGACGATTTTTAATCGTCATGGTACTGCTCTTTTTTTGTTTTTGCGCTGCTTATGTATTTTTTATTGCATCTGTGTTAAAATGAAAGGAGAGAAACCATGCAAGACCTGCTAACAAAATTTGAGAACCTGACGATTCAAAGTGACTTCATCTTCAAAAAGGTTATGTCGCGCAAGCGCATTTGCAAGCATCTGTTGGAGGAGCTGCTGCAGATTGAGATTGCCGACATCAACTATCTGGAGGCAGAAAAGACGCTTGAACCTGAGTACACCAGTCGCGGCATCCGCCTTGATATCATTGTAGCGGATGACAAAAATACTCATTATAATCTGGAGATGCAGGTGAAAAACAATAAAAATCCCGATACGGACACTTACGTTCTTCCCAAGCGTTCCCGCTATTATCAGGCGCTGCTTGATATTGATTTGCTGCAGAAGGGACAGCCTTATGACCTGCTGCCACCGACATTTATCATTTTTATCTGCGTTTTTGATTTTTTTGAACTGGGCAGCTATGTCTATACTTTTAAAAAGCGCTGCCTAGAGGATTTGGAGCTGGAGCTTCCGGATGAAGCAACCACCATGATTTTGAACACTAAGGGTACGCATGGAAATATTTCTGAGGACATCAAAAGCTTTTATGATTATGTAAACAACCACATTGTAACTACTGATTTCACTAAGCAGATTGACGATGAAATCAGCTATCTCAAATTAGATACGAAAGTGAGGCGAGAATTTATGCTTATGGAAGCACGTTTGTTAGATGAAAGGCGTGAAGGCGAAGCTGTGGGTATTGCCAAAGGCAAGAAAATCGGTCTTGTTGAAGGTGAAGCCATCGGTCTTGCTAAAGAGAAACTCGCTACTGCTAAACGTCTTTTCAGCATGGGCCTTTCTGTGCAGGATATCGCCAAGGCTACTTCTCTCCCGATTGAGCAAGTCGAAGCGTTGCAAGCTGAGCAAACTTGATACGAAAGTGAGGCGAGAATTTATGTTTATGGAAGCACGTTTGTTAGATGAAAGGCGTGAGGGCATTGCTGAAGGCGAAGCAAATGACAACATTGCTACTGCTAAACGTATGCTGGCTAAGGGCTGCTATTCTCCCGAGGTTATCGCTGAACTTACAAATTTATCTCTCGCTGATGTGGAAAAGCTGAAGAAAGAGTCTTAAGCACGTAAAGCAAGCCTAATACAAAAATTAAACACAAATTACTAAAACCCATGTCCCGCCGAAATCGGCAAGACATGGGTTTTCTTTATTCTCAATGCATGCTTTAACATCGTGCACCATTTTATTGTATTATCTTTGCAGATGCAAGCTTCTTATTTACTCCTTCTGATACAAATCATAATAACGCCCTTTGCGCGCCAGCAGCTCCTCATGGCTGCCGCACTCCGCAACAGCGCCCTCGTCAAGCACCACAATCTTGTCCGCATGACGGATGGTGGAAAGACGGTGCGCAATAATCAGCGTGGTGCGTCCTACCGCCAGCTCGTCGAGCTCCTTTTGTATCTGCTGCTCCGTAATATTGTCGAGCGCGCTTGTAGCCTCATCCAGCACTACTACCGGAGGATTTTTGAGGAAGACACGCGCAATCGCCAAACGCTGCTTCTGGCCGCCGCTCAGCTTCACGCCGCGCTCCCCCACCTCGGTATCATATCCCGCAGGCAGCTTTCGGATAAACTCATCCGCCGCCGCAGCCTTCGCTGCCGCCTGCACCTCATCCGCTGTCGCATTCGGTTTAGCGTAGGCTATGTTATAGCGCACGCTGTCGCCGAAGAGAAAGACATCCTGCTGCACCAGGCCGATTTGCCTGCGCAGCGACTCCTGCGTAAATTCACGGATATCGCTACCGTCCAGCAGAATTCTGCCGCTCTGCGGCTCGTAAAAGCGCAGCAAAAGGCTGGCAATAGTTGTTTTGCCTGCTCCCGTAGCGCCCACAAAGGCCACAGTTTCACCTGCTGCCACGCTCAGCGAAAGGTTGCGGATAACAGGTCTGCCGTCAGCATAGGCAAAGCTGACGTTATCAAAGGTGATGTTACCCTTGCAGGGCGGGCAGATTTTAGCATCCGGTGCATCAACAATCTCGGGCTTTTCCTGCAGCAGCTCATAAAAACGCTTGAAGCCTGCCATGCCGCGCTGATATACCTGAATGAAGCCTAAAAGCTGCATCAGCGGCTTCATAAACAGGCCCACGTAGAGGAAGAAGGCCACCAGCTCGCCGAAGCTCATCAGCCCCTGATTTATCAGCAGACCGCCCACGACTAATATCGCCACATTGATAAAGTTGCTGAAGAAAATCATACTGCCGACGAAATATGAGGTTATTTTAAAGGATTTTTTACATACCGTCAGATAGGCATCCGCCTTTTCCATAAACTGCGCCATATCGCTGCGCTCGCCCGCGAAGGCCTTGATCAGACGCACGCCGTTAATGCTTTCCGCAGCCTTGCCTGTTACCTCGCCCATTGCCACACGATTAGCGAAGAAGGCCTTTTTCATGCGCAGGTTGACGAAAACGGTATGCACTGCCTTCACCAGAAGCAGGAAGGCGATCAGGCTGCCCAGCATAGGATTCATGTAAATCAGAATAACCATTGTGCCGACCATCGTCAGCCCGCAGACGATAAGATCAATCGGTGCATTGCCTGCGAAGCCGTTAATTTCGCTCAAATCGCTTGTGAGGCGCGAAAGCAGCTGGCCGCTTTTATTTTTATCGTAAAAGCCGAAGGACAGTTTCTGCAGATGGCTGAATAAATCGCGTCGCATATCGCGTTCCATGGAATAGCTCATGGACTGCGCCCAGTAGATGATGCTGAAATGCATGCCGAAGTTTACCAGATACATGGCAAGCAGTGCCGCCGACCATTCAAGGAGCAGCGGCAGATTTTTTAGCGGCAGCTGCTGTTCCAGCATCAGCTTCACTACATAGGGAAAGAACAGCTCGAGCAGCGCACGCAGCAGCGAGCCTATCACAAGAAAGAGCAGAATACCCTTATACGGTTTATAATAGCTGAGAAATGTTTTGAACATAAAGCTTTCTATCCTCTATTCATATATATTCTAAAGCGCGGGCAGCAGCTTTTGCCGATGTTCCTGGCGTAAAACGCTGCCGTAGCGTTATATATTTTCTTTTATGATGATACAGTCTACACTATATAGCAGGTATAAAGTCAATAGGATGTGTTCTTAAATAATATCATAAAGCGAGCTATTTGCCAATTGCTATAACACAAGCGCTTCACTAAAAAACTGCCTTTCCTAAAATCGAAAGGCAGTTTTTTGTGTTGCTTAAGCCTTATTCGGCAAGCAGCTTGCCTGCTTCCGCCAGCTTGGCCACGGCTTCGTCATCGGGAGCACCCAGCGCCAGTACGCCGTCAGCCACAAGTGTCGCACCCGCATCCTTAACGCGTGCTTCCCAATCCTGCATATAGCTTCCGCCCCAGCCATAGGAGCCGAAGAGCGCTACCTTTTTGCCTGCCAGCTTGCCTTCCAGCTCGGTGAAGAACGGCTCGAATTCGCATTCCTCCAGCACCTCAGCGCCCATTGCCGGGCAGCCCAATGCCAGAGCATCATAGCCTGCAGCCTCGTCAGCAGTGATTTCGCTGACATTTTTTACAACAGCCTCCGCACCGGCAGCGTTGATTGCTTCCGCAACAGCGTCAGCCATCATTTGTGTGTTACCGGTACCGGTCCAAAAAATTACAGGAATTTGTTTCATGATAGTGTCCTCCTTTTGCTTTAAACTTTACTTTTGATAATATCCCTGGATTTGCTCCAACAGGAAATCAGCACCCTTTTCGCCCATAAACGGCAGGTGTGTTGCCACTACGCCATTCATAAACGGCGCGCTGATGAGCACCTTCGTGTTGCTTGCATCAGCCTGCGTAAGCGCCACGTCGTCCGCGAAAAGCAGCGTGTCGCGCAACTCACGGATTTCCTGCAGCCATTCGCCCTCCTCGGCGTAGGCTTCTACATCTGCCGCAGGTTCGGTAATGGCCTTCAGGCTGTGCGCACACATTTTGTGCGTCACGCTGATGCCTGCCTGTTCCAGAAAAGCACCCACACCCTGCACCAGGTCATAATCGCCCTTAACAGCGGCCTGCCTTGGCTTGCTGCCGCCCATCATAGCAAACATACTGAGCATGGACATGCCCTTTTCCTTCATTTTGATGCGCATCAGCACCACGGGCTCAGGAGCCTTACCAACTGCTGCGCCTACCTGCTCCAAAAAGCTTACGGTGCCGCTGTAGCCGTAGGGAACGGCATAAACATATGGCGTACCGAACTTTTCTTCAAGATATTTGGCAGCGGCAAGGCCTTCGTTGCCCAACACAATATTTACCTGTGCCTTGCCCATGGCCTGCAGCTCGTCTACGCTGGTGTCGCAGCAAAGGCAGGCGTTGCAGCGCAGGTCCAGTGCTTCACCCAGCAGGCTCTTTACCTCCCAGATGTCGCTTGCCATGCGGTAGCGCCACGCAGAGGCGCCGATGATGTTGTACACGCCCGCCTCCTGCGCTGCATCCTTCTGTGGCAGGTTGCGCACGAGCAGTTTGTAGGTTTCGGCCAGGCCGACGCTGTAATCACCGCGGAAGCCGCCCTGCTCGAAGGCCACAAGCTTAGCCTTGACCTCGTTTTGCATATAACGGCACACGCCCTTGATGTCGGTGCCGATGACGGCAGTTACGGAAGAAGCTACGACGAAGATAACATTCGGCGCATAACTTTTGTCCAGTTCGATAATTGCTTCCTCCAGACGTGTTACGTCGCCCATGACAACATCGTCCTCGCTCATATGCGTGGTAAAGAGGCGGTTTTGAAAGCGCAGGCCCAAGCCTCCGTATAAGCCCATGCTGTAGTGCGTGGTGCCGGCGGGGCCGTATTCCAGCACGATGGCGCCCTGTACGGCCAAAAGGCTCCAGATAATTCCCATTCTGTCCGACGGTGTCGGTAAAAATCTTACTAAGCTCACAGGCCGGCCTCCTCTCTGAATTTCTTTGCGTCGGCTACAGCCTTCGCCACTGCCTGCAACATGAAGCTGCTGCATTCAAAGCCCAGCATTTTGCCTGCCGGGTCGCTGTGCAGCAGGGCAATGCCCTTGCGGCGCAGGCGGTCACCGAACTCATGGCCCATATAGAACCACGGATGCAGTACGTCGTAAACATATTGCAGCGGTGCGATATTTGCCGCCTTGCAGATGTACGGGTCGGTTTGCGCCAGAATGCTTTCGATATCCGCAAAATTAGCCTCGCTCAGCTTATTGCTCTGAATCAGCTGCGGCACCAGGCCCAGGCTGCACAGATAGCTGTTGAGCTCGAAGCAGTCATACTGCGTATTGCCGTAGATATAGGGCACGCCCTTGACGTCAGACAGCACCTTCTGCTCCAATTCCTTGCATTCCTCAAATTTAGCGCCAATCTCCGCAGGCAGCGGCAGCTCCAGATAATTAAACAGATGCTGATAGGTCTGCAGGATTTTTTCCGGCGCGGCGAAGCGGTTAAAGTAAACGTAAGGAATGCCGTACCGCTCCTGCATAGCCTGCGCCAACGGCAGCGCAATATCATGCACGACGATGTTCACCTTCGCTGCGGGAGCACGGCGGATTTCCTCGGCAGAGCAGCCGCTGGGCAGCTGTACGCCCAGCTTGACGCCTGCTGCCGCTAAAAATGCGTGCAGCTCTGTATCGGCAAAGTTACCCATGCGCTGGCCTAAAACGTTGACGCTGCCGTCACATTCCTGCTTTTGCATCATGGTGGCGCAGGCAGTGATGGCGCGCTCCAAGCCGGGGAAATGGTCCTCGCACTTAAAGTGCTCGGTGTGCACCGCCATTACCGGAATGCTGTACTGCTTCGTCAGCTCTGCGGCAATGGCGTCGTAATCATCGCCGATTACCTCAATTACGCAGGTGGTGACGAGCATCACGCATTTCGGCTGATATTCCGCCACTATTTCTTTGAAGGCCTTGTGCATGCTTTCGGTGCTGCCGAAGGTTACGTCATGGCTGTCGAGCACAACGGAAACGCAGCGTCCCGCAATACCGCCGTAGCGCTCGTTGATGGTGAGGCTTTTGGTGTAATAGCTGCATTCGTCCGTGCCAACGATTACCAGCAGGCAATCGTTGATACCGCCTGCCACCATCGCCGCGCCCATCAGCGGGCAGTGGGTGCCGGGGAACAGTACTGTTGTGAGCTGGGGCACATCCTTGATTGTCTGCACCTTGCTCAGGCGGTTCAGGCGGCCTAAGATTTCGTTGCCGTCCATGCCTGCAGCCTGCGGCGGCATCCCCATTTTCTCAGCCATTTTGCGCATTTCATCCTTTTTTTCGCCCTTCATGGCCTGCATCATGCTCTTCATCTTGCCCATGTCGGGCATAGCGCTCTTGTCGCCGTTTTTCTGCTTTGCCTTGATGGCTTCGATGGCGCTTTTGGGCATGCCCATTTTTTCGGCCATCTTCCACATTGCATCTTCCTTTAAGCTCATGTACTGCCTCCTATTCTTCTTCGTCCTCGCTCATAGCCAGCACACGCTCGGCTAATTCGTTGTATACCTGTACCATCGGTGAGTCCTTGACAAATTCGCTGACGGTACCGCCCTGATTTTCGGCGATTTGGATATCGCCGCTGCGCGGTACGTACTGCACAACCTCGGTGCCGATTTCTGCGGCAGCTTTAGCTACCAACTCCTGCTCATTCTCAATGTTTTTGGCGTTGAGAATGATGCCCTTCAAGCGTGCGTAGCCGCGACGGCCAAAGTTTTTGATGGCCTGGGCGATGTTGCTTGCCGCGTAGAGGGCCATCATTTCGCCAGAGGATACGATGAATACCTCGCGTGCGTAGCCTCCGCGGATGGGCATGGCAAAGCCGCCGCAGACTACGTCGCCTAATACGTCGTAGATGACGATATCAGGCTTGTAGGTTTCAAAGGCTTCCAGCTCAGCCAGCTTTTCGAAGGCGGAGATGATGCCGCGGCCTGCACAGCCGATGCCGGGGGTGGGGCCGCCGGCTTCTACGCACAGGACGCCGCCGAAGCCTTCAAAGACAATGTCCTCTAATTTCAAAGCTTCGCCTTTGACTTTCAGTTGTTCTAATACTGTGGGGATGCGTTTTCCTTCCATGAGGTTTTTGGTGCTGTCGCTTTTGGGGTCGCAGCCTACTTGCATTACTTTGTAGCCTTTTAATGCGAGGGCTGCGGATAAATTGGAGGTGGTGGTGGATTTGCCGATGCCGCCTTTACCATAGATTGCTATTTTTCTCATGTTTTTCTCCTTGTGGGTTATAGTTATTGAGGGTTATTATTGATGTTTAATGCGAAGTACAGCCTGCTTCCTTACGCGTGCGTTGCTATGATACTTTTTGCCCGGGGCGGCAAAAAGTATCCAAAAAACGCCCTTAACGGCTGCTTCGCCGGATTCCGGCGACTAGATTCGCAAAATTTTTCACGTCGCTGATTTTTGCATGGCGTTCATCCGCAGGGTACGTCAACACTCCAGCGAAAAATTCCTGTGCCTGTCCGTTGCTTGCGCAGTTCGCTTGACATCGATGTGCTTGCGGGCCCGTCGTCCGTTCCGGTCTGCGCAGCGCCAAGGATAACATTCTGATTGTCGGAGCGAAGGATTGACTATCAAGCGCAATGAAAGTTTGAGCGAAGTGTATTCTGCGCAGCGCCGAGGGTGGTGTGCTGTTTGTTTGAGCGAAGCAAAGACTATCATGCTTTACGATAGTTTGAGCGTAGTTTAAGTGAAAATTCCTTATTACAAAGCCTATTATTTATATTCAATTACGAATGGGAAGCCTTGGACGAAGTAGCAGCGTACTTTTTGTCCGGCGTCGTTTTTGGCAGCACTGAAGCGCCATTTATAAAAGGCGCTGAGGGCGTTGTTATCCAGAGTGCTGTTGCCGCTGGAGCGCACTACTTCGGCGCTTTCTACGCGCCCGTCAGTTCCTATAACGCCACGCACGACAACGCGCCCGCCGATTCCCGCATCACGCAGTGCCTGCGGATAAACCGGAGCCGCAGTTGAGGCTACGCGCGGAGGCACTTTGGGATTGCGCGCAATGCCGGGGCCGACACCATCGCCGACGCCGCTGCCGTGTCCCGCACCGTGACCGCCACCGGAGCCACTGCCGCTGCCTGCACCAATACCGCTACCGGTGCCTGTGCCATGGCCGGTTCCGTGACCGCCGCCGCTGCCACTGCTGCTGCCTTTTTTTGCACCTGCAGATACATGCTTCACTACATGCTTCACAACCTGCTTATGCTCTATCTTGCCATCAGGCAGAGTAATCGTTTCTTCCTCCACGACTTCCTCCACCTGCTCCTCGCCATCGTCGGCAGCATCAGCGACAGCTTCATCGCCGCCACCTCCGCCTCCGCCGCTGGCATCAAAGAACACAACGGTGTCAGCATCCGCAACCGGCGGCTGCATAGCAAAGACACCGGAAAATGCCAGTGCGACGAACAATATAAAATGTATTATCAGTGAACCGCAAAAGCCAAAGCGCTGACGTGCCTTCGCCTGCAGCTTTTCTATCTGCTTCATCGTTACTTACCGCCATCCGTTGCCAGGCCGAAGCGTGCTACGCCTGCACCCTTCAGCTTATCTACCAGCTTAATCACCTCGCCGTACTCCAGCGCCTTTTCCGCACGGATGACAACGGCGAAGTTTTTGTTCTTCTTCTGCTCCAGGCCTGCCTGCAGCGCTAAGGCCTCCGCATCCGTTTGGGCATCGCCCAGATAAATGCTGCCGTCGGCCTTCATCGTCACGGCGAAGGTTGTCGTGGTATCCGTAGCCGCATTTTTAGCCTGCGGCAGCTTCACCGGAATCGTTTTCAGGTCAATCATATACATCGTGCTCAGCATAAAGAAGACCAGCAGGAAGAACATAATATCAATCATCGGGATAATCATCAGCGGCGGCGTTTTCCTGTTACGCACATCTCGCAGCTTCATGATCTTCCTCTCCTTGTTTCAGCCTCCAGCAGCGCGCTGAAGCACTGCTCCATATCCGTAATCATGTTGTCCATACGGTGAGCGAAATAGGAATGTGCGCACAGTGAAAGAATAGCCACGCACAAGCCCGTCGCCGTTGCAATCAGCGCTTCACCGATGCCGCCGGTAATCGCCATCGGCGCACCGGCTTCTACGTTGAAAATGCTGAAGGCACCGATCATGCCCACGATAGTGCCCAGCAGTCCCAAAAGTGGGGACATCGTTACGATAATGCCCAGATAATCCAGCTTATCGCGCAGCGTCGCCATAAAAATGCCGGCACGGCTTTCGAGGAAGGCGCTCTTTTCTGCCTTGCCGCCTGCAACAGCCTCCACATCGGCAAGCATCTGCGCGCACTGACCGCTGCCCTTGCACGCCAGCTCCGTCGCCACAGCAAAATCACCGCTGCGCAAGGCGGCGCAATAGCGGGAGGCAAAGACAGCGCCGCTGTCCACGCTCTTATAATATATAAACCGCTCAATGGCGATTGCTATCACAGTTATAGAACAGGCGAGCAACGGCCACATAACCAGTCCGCCCTTATGAAAGTACATTATCAAATCTGTTATTGCCTGCATATTTTCCTCACAAATCTACAAATGCTGTCGTACTTTTACAGGAGGTGCATACTGCTCCCCAAAGTACAGAAAGGAGCAGTATGCTGTATATTATGGAATCAAAACTCTGAGTTAATTAAAAGGTCATCTCTGCGCCTACACGCCAGGTGCGGCCGTCGATAGTATAGCTATGATTTTCATCATAGGGTAAGGTCTTGTCAAAGATATTGTCTACACCAGCATAAACATGCAGATTTTTAGTAATTTGCTTGTCTGCAACAAAGTTAAACGTGTTAAAGGTATAGGTATTAACATTTTTGGAAACCTTGTACAGATAATCTACATACCACTTAGACCACAAAGTTGCGGTAAACGGCAATTCTGCATTATCGGTGTAACTTAATTGGACAACACCGTTTTGTCTGGCTCTGTTATTCAGACGAGCATTAGTGGTTTTATCCTTAGCATCCGTGTAGTTATAAGTAGCCTTAACATTCCAATTATCATTGAAATTGTAACCAACCTCTGCTTCTGCACCACTGATTTCCGCTTCGCCTACATTGTAATATTTGCTCTTGACAACCATGCCGACACCGGGAACATAGCCTTGATAGAACATATCGGAATCAACAAGATTATCTATTTCATTATGATAATAACCTAATTTGCCGGACCATTTACCTTGTTCTGCTTCAAATCCAATATCGAAATTAGTTGCTTTCTCAGGTTTTAAATCAGGATTACCTAATACCTGAACATTCATCATGCCCATGCGTTTATCCATGGTAGAGTACAATTCATATACTGTCGGCGCACGGAAGCTCTTGCCATAGTTGACCTTAAAGCGGCTATTATCGCTGAAGCTATAGGTAGTACCGATTTTAGGAGATGTATGACTGCCGAAGGCATTGTGATGGTCAAAACGCACAGCAGGAATAAGCAGCCATTTATCAGTAATTTTCCATTCATCCTGCAGATAAGCAGCATAAGTATCTACATCCTTTTCAGAACCTGCTTTAGTGATACCTGCAAAGGTTTCGCTATATTTGTTATCACCGCCACCGCCGAAACGTGTACCACGCATATTGGTCGTAGTCCATTCAGCGCCATAAGTCATAGTGTTTTTATCATTCAGCTTCATGCTGTTTTTGCCTTCAAACACCAAAGTATCATACGAGGTATGGTCAAAATCGGTAATAGCATTATTTTCGTTTGTTACGTTGCTTTTCTTTAATGTATTGTAATACATACGCAGATTATAATCGTTTTTATTATCCTTGCCATAATAGGTCAAAGCATAATCGGAACGGTTGTTATCATAATTATAAACACCTTTGTCAGTGCCTTCACTGCTATTACTGGTGAACTGTTCACGCATAAAATTCAAATCTAAAGCAAGACCACGGTTAGCATCAAAGGCATAATCAAAACCAAGATTTAAGAAACGGCGAGGTCCATACATATTGGAGCTGCTTGTATCGTAGCCTTTGGTTTTATTGTAATAGCCGCTAACCTCTTTACGGACATCTTCAATACCGCCGCTGGCTTTTACACTTACTTTGCCTTGACGTCCGGAAGAATAATAGAAGTTTGTACCCATTTCTTTAGTGCCGGTATGAGCACCGATACTTGCATGCTCTTGGTTGGCTTTCTTTGTAATGATGTTAATAACACCACCCATAGCATCGCTACCATACAAAGCAGAACCATTGCCACGAATAACTTCAATGCGTTCTACATCTGCAAGATTGATACGGCTCAGCTCATAGGCATTCATTGTAGAACCGGTGTTTTCGGCAGCCATACGACGACCGTCAACCAAAATCAACGTATGCTTGCTTTCCATACCGCGAACCATAACCACATTGCCGGTCATGCCAACCTCTTGCACATCAATGTTGGTTGCAAAACGCAAGGCATCGCGCACGTTATAAGCAGCAGTATTTTTGATATCCTCTTGGGTGATAACCTCAACGCTTTGCGGAACCTCTTTTTTCTCCAGCTGTGTCTTGGTCGCGGTCACAACGTAATCCGCACCGCTGTATTCATCGTAATTATCTGCCTCAGCAGCAAATGCCATATGGCCGACTGCACTGACAACGCAGGCAGTAAGTAAGGCTATCTTCTTTTTGTTTAAATTTCTCATAATGCACCTCTTTTTTCTACTTATTTTTTATGGTATATTTCACACCCGTAAAGTCAGCAGCTGCTAACTAACGGATAAAAAAATATCGGAAGAATTTATTTTCTGTCGAACCATACGACAAAATCACCCGCAGGCTTTTCGCCCTTCTGTTTGCGCTCAAGCGGTGTGATTACGGCAATCTTGAGCTCAGGACGCAAAGCTTCCAGCTTTTGCGTTGTACCCAGATGCGCATCGGAATGGAAGCAACCGTTGATATGCAAAATCTGCATATTCTGATGTGCGTCGGCAAACGCAGCAATACTCTCGGCCATCTTGTCATCCTTCAGGCATTGCGCCGCATACACGGCAGCCAGGCGCTGCGGCGGCATTTTCATCGGCGCTGCCGGGGAGCTCATCTGCGCATAGAATTTATCCTTATACGCGCCCTCGGGAGCATAGGTATGCTTGGGCAGCCATTGCTGATACTGCGCCTCCACGCCCTCCGTCGAAGCGTTGTTTTTCGCTACGTGCGCTGCCAAAAAACGCGGTACGTTAGCGGCAATAACGGGCATTTTCTTTTCTTTGGCAAAATTTACCAGCGGAGCATAATCCGTACGATAATTAGGCCAGGGACGGCTTGCAGCGAGAAAATTTTCTTCGCTCAGAGTATCTGCCAAAAAGTTATTTAACTTACTTTGGTTATCTGCCTCAAACATTTCCATGGATAAGGCCAGTTTCGCGCCTTTTGCCTTATACATTGCCTCCAAAAGCTCTAATTCATATTGATGTATTTCACTTTGGTCATGATATTCACCAAAGAAGACTACATCATACTTTTGCAGCTTGCTTGCCAGCTGCGCTGCTGTTAAATTTTTACCGCTCTGCGCATCGCTGAACTGGGCCGCACCTGCGGCACCTGCGCCCAGGCACAGCATTGCCATGCTAAGAGCGATTGTTTTCATGAATTTATTCATCTTAATCATGCTCCTCTACACTATACGGAAAGCACACGGGGTACTGCGTCCCGTTGGCCTCGACACGCATAATCACAGCCTTCACATCGTAAAGCTCTTCAATCACAGACTGCGTGAACACCTCGTCCGTAGGCCCGTCTGCCATGATGGTGCCCTTTTTCAGCGCAATCAGTCGCTCACTGTAGCGCGCCGCATGGTTCAAATCGTGCAGCACCATGATAACCGTCAGGCCCATTTCATTATGCAGGCGCACAACCAGCTCCATCAGCTCCAGCTGATGATGCACGTCAAGATAGGTCGTAGGCTCATCGAGCAGCAGAATCTTCGGCTTCTGCGCCAGCGCCATGGCCAGCCACGCGCGTTGACGTTCACCACCGCTCAGTGTATGCACCAGGCGCGTACGCAACGGTCCCAGCTCAGTAAACTCCAGTGCTTCTTCAATAGCCAGGCGGTCCTCCTGATTGAGGCCGTCGAAGAACTTGCGGTACGGCAGGCGTCCGTAGCACACCAGCTCCTCCACAGTCGTGCCGCCGGGAGCGTTCGCGCTTTGCGCCATCACTGCCAGCGTGCGCGCCACCTCTTCCGTCGACATTTTGTTGATGTCCTTGCTGTCGAGATAAACCGCACCGCTCGTAGGCTCCAGCAGGCGGCAGAGCGCCTTCAGCAGCGTCGATTTGCCGCTGCCGTTCGGCCCGATAATCGTCACAATCTCCGGCTGGGAAATATCCAGCGTCAGGTTCTTGATTATCGTGTGCTCGCCGTAGCGCAAAGTAATTTTTTGTGTATGTAATGTTGGGATATTCATAGCTTAACGCATCCTCCGTTTCAGCAGATACAAGAAGAACGGACCGCCGATGAAGGACATGAAGATGCCCACGGGGATTTCCAGCGGACTGAAAAGCGTTCTTGCCGCCGTATCAGCCAGAGTTACCACCGCACCGCCGGCAATCGCCGCACAGGGCAGCAGGTATTCGTGGTCGCTGCCGATAAGCAGGCGCATGATGTGCGGCACGATGAGGCCCACAAAGCCCAGCATGCCTGCTACGCTGACGGAAACCGCCGCCAGCAGCGCGGAAAGAAAGATTAAAATTGTACGCATGCGCATCACGCGTACGCCCAGACTCTTGGCCAATTCATCACCCAACTGCAACGCATTTAGGGAACGCGCACACAAAATCGTACCGATAATGCCAATGGCGCTGTAGGGCAGCAGCATCTCCACATGCCCCCAGCTGCGCCCCTGAAAGCCGCCGGCCATCCACATAACCGTGCCTTGGATTCTGTCGCTATAAAACACGTTCAGCGCCGCCATACCGCCGCCGAAGAAGGTGGCAACCGCCACGCCTGCCAGAATCATGCGCAAGGGGTTGATGCCCTTTTCCCAAGCCAGAAAAAAGACGATGCCTGTGGAAAGCACGGCGCCGACGAAGGCTGCCAGCGGCACCATAGCGGACTGTTCAGGGAAAAGCAGCATTATCACCATCGCAAAAAGGCCCGCACCGGCACTCACGCCGATGATACCAGGGTCTGCCAGCGGGTTGTGCAGCACGCCCTGCAGGTTACAGCCTGCCAAAGCCAGGTTAGCACCTACAAGCACGGTCACTATCGTACGGGGCAGGCGGATGAGATTCACAATGCGGTCGGTGTCCGCATCTGCCTCGCCCAGAAGCGCCGCCCATGTTTCGCTCACGGAAAGGCTCACTGTACCGCTGCCGATGCTCACGAAGATGCCTGCGACGAGCAGGATGCACAGGCCGAAGAACACTGCTATGCGCACTTTTTCTTTTGTTTTGGCATCATTACTCATTACTTGGCCTCTCCATACATATATTCTTTCATAATCTTCATCGCGTCGATGGTGTGCGTGCCGGGGTTAACGGTAAACAGGCTCGGCGGCAGCTGGTACACACGGTTATTCTTCACGGCGTTCACGTCATGCCAGATGGCGTTGTCACGCATATTGGCGCGCAGCTTGTCCAGAATTTCCTTGCTGCCGCCCATGGTAATCAGCATCACGATGTCGGGGTTTTCCTTGGCTACGAATTCCATGCTCAGCGGAATGTAGCTGCTGTCCTTCACATTCTCGGCCTTGTCCGCAATGTTTACGGCACCCAAACGCTCTGCCAGATCACCGCCGAAGCTCTTTTTGGTAGACATATTGAAGCTGTCCGGCGAGCCGAAGATGATCAGCACCTTCGGTCCCTTGCCCTTCTGTACGTCCTGTGTCAGCGCAGCATATTCCTTTTCTATCTGCGCACGCTTGGCTGCAGCTTCCTTTTCTCTGCCGGCAAAGCGGCCGAAGTCGTCTATGCTTTTCAGCACGTCCTCATAGGAGTTTATCATGTTCAGGTAAAGCGGCACGCCGGCCATTTCCAGAGGCTTGCGCAGCATTACGTGGAAGGGTACGTTGGTGCCTACAACCAGGTCAGGCTTCAGGCTCATGATTTTTTCCAGATTCGGCGCGTGGATCATGCCTACCTCGGGGATGTCCTTAATGCTTTCCTTGATGTCGTCGGGATATGAAGTGCTGGTAGGTCTGCCGACGGCCTTGCCGCCGATGGAGGTAAAGATTTCCAGATTGGAGGCATTGAGAAAGACGATTCTTTTGGGCTCCGCGGGGATGTGAACCTTGGCGCCGGTGCTGTCGGTTACGCTGACGGCGGCGTTGGCTGCGAGCTTGTGCTGGCCTCTTGCCAGCAGGAAGTAGCCTGCCAGGGCTATGATTACGACAAATACGAGTAAGATATATTTTTTCATATGCAACTCCCTTTACAATATTAGCTAGTGCTATCTTTGAAATTAAATTAGCCCAGTCTAACTTTACTATGACATTATCTTATAAGATGGGGGTTTTGTCAAGTTAAAATTAGCGTAGGCTAATTGGTTGAATCAGTTTCCAGTATGAAATTCCAGTGAGATGTCCATTTTCAGCACTTCTTTTGCCTGCATGTCGCTATGCAAGCGCAGCTCTTTAACTTTGCAACCGTCGCGTTCTGCCTGCCGCAGCCAACGCAGCAGGGAATAAAAATTGCCGACAGCACTTATTTTCACTGTCTGCAGCTGCAGACCATGTTGCAAAGGCATAGGCTTGCCCTCCAGCTGCATGCTACTCAGTTGAATGCTTTGCGCTTGTGCCTGCTTTTGCAGGCGCTGCAGGATGTTGTTTAAGTTAAGATTATGCTCTACCTGCTGCTCTAATTTCTTTTGCTTATCCAATAGCTTGATTTTATATGTCTTATAATCACTGTGTTCATCAGCAAAACGAATCTGCTGTGTCAGTTGCCCCTGCAGCTTCTGTGTCTGTTCTACCGCCAGTTGTCGTTCATTCCAAAGCTCTAATGCCTTTACTCCAAAGCCTGTAGACAACACCAGCGCTATGCAGGCAAGCAGATTAATTGTTTTTTCTCCTGCTTTCATTGCTTGCCCTCCTTCATCTGCAGATGCAGTTTATAAACAAGAACGTTACCCTGCTGCTGCGATTGCAGAAGCTCTACTCTGCTGTAATTTCCACATTTTTGCAGCTGCTCCACAAAACTTTCCAAGGCCAAATTATCCACCGCCTGTCCTTGCAGCACTAAAGGTTTTTTACTGCCGTTGTATTCCAGCAGTGTCAGCCAACAGCCGGGCATCATCTGGCGGCAGATGCGTTCCAACTCACCAACGGCATCTTTCGATGGTTTAGACACTGCAGCCAACAGCTTTTCCAAACGCTGACAGTTACGCTCAACAGCCTCGCTTTCCTGCATACGCTGCCTCCACACCGTATTCTGCACTAATTGCTGCTCTACCTCCAGCAAATCGCGCTGCGCCAGATAACAGCCTCCCCAAGCACTAGCATAAGCCAAAATCGCTAACCCTAAAGCTGCACAGCCTGCTTTTGTCAGATAACGGCCAAAAGTGGCCGCTATCCCCTGTAAGCGCCGCTGCTTCTGCCTGTATATTGATGGAAGAGACTTCCCGGCAAACCATTTATCTGCTGCTTCATCAATCGTTTTACTGCCTAACAAAATCCCCTGCAGCTTCAGCATTAAACTTCTGCACAGCTGCTCCAGTTCAGCACGCGACGCATTCTGTAAGGCTGCAAACATTACCTGATATTGCTGTTCATCTGCTTCACCGATAACATGTGCTTCAAAGCTATAAGTATAGTCTTCATGCATCCAAGGAACGCTCTGCTGTACCTCCCATTGCAGTGCAGCCTGCAGTTCACGCCGCCGCATTAAAGGCAAAAGCAGCTGTTCGGAGTACACCGTTGCTGCCGCAGGCAGCAACAAAACCGCTACCCCCTCTTCTACATCACGTGCCAAAAGAATTTCACGTAAATTATCGGCAAGTCTTTGCTTATTTGTCAGGCACTCTTCATCAAGCTGCTCCTGCCAGCTGCGTTCTCCATTCTGCCAATACGCCACCTGCCCCGTTTGCAGTGACAACAGCAAAAGCGCCTGCTTACGGCGCCAACGGCAACGCAAAGCGCACAATACAGGCTCAAATAGTTCTTTAACACTAATACTTTTACCATACTTCATCATAAGAACATCCTCCAATACCATGTAATGATTTCTTTACCACAAAAATACGCAGCAACCGCTGCTGCACACAAAAACGGTCCGAAGGGAATCGCCTGTTTCAGCTTCCCACGCCTGCACAGCAACAATAATGCCCCTACAAAGCCACCGCTGACAAAGGCGAGCAGCAAACACAATAGTCCCTGCTCTAAGCCAAGCCAGATACCCAACGCTGGCACTAACTTGACATCACCCTCGCCCATACCTCCGCGACTGGCAAAATACAGCACCAACATTATTGCCAACATAATTCCAGCTCCGTAAGCAGCATCAAAAAGCTGCCCCTCATACCACGCGCGTACTAAGCCAACTGCCGCCAAAAGCAATGTTACCTTATCATAAAGCAGCATAGATTTCATATCAGTATAAGTATGATAAAGCAGCCCAAGAACCAAAATAACAGCAAACATAATTACCTCCTTAAAAATTTTAAGCAAAAAAGCAAATAGGACCCCTGCATTGCATTTACTACAATACAGGAGTCCTAAAACTCTTTACTACATATTTACTTTTTCTGCTTCCAGATAAAGCCAATGCGCTTAGCTACAGAGCTGAAAGTCTTGCTTGCTGATTACCAGTTCAGGTCCTCAACCTCTTGACGGCCTTTGCCGGTCAGAGCATCCATCATGATGCGTTGCTCGATTTGAGCAGCCAGCTTCTTGGTGAACTTAACAGTATCCGGGTTAACGGACATGCTGTCGATACCGCTCTTAATGAGGAACTCGCAGAACTCAGGATATACGCTCGGAGCCTGACCGCAGATAGAAACGGTCTTGCCATCCTTATGAGCAACCTCGATCAGGTGACGGATTGCGCGGCGTACAGCCAGATTACGTTCGTCATAGATATGGGAAACAGTATCGTTATCACGGTCGCAGCCCAGAACCAGCATGGTCAGGTCGTTGGAACCGATGGAATAGCCGTCAACAAATTTGTTGAACTGGTCAGCCAGGATGATGTTGGACGGAATCTCAGCCATCAGCCAAACCTTGAAGTCCTTACCGCGGGACAAACCGCAGTCAGCCATAATCTTGGTAACCTTTTCGCATTCCTCTACGTTACGGCAGAACGGAATCATAACGTTCAGGTTCTTCAAGCCGAACTCTTCGCGAACCTTGCGAACAGCCATGCATTCGAGCTTGAATGCTTCGATATATTTAGAATCATAGTAACGGGAAGCACCGCGCCAGCCCAGCAGAGCGGAAGGCTCGTTCGGCTCGAATTCGTCGCCGCCCTTCAGGTCGCGGTATTCGCTGGACTTGAAGTCGGAGAAGCGCATGGTTACCGGTCTCGGAGCCATAGCCTGGCAAACTTGGCGGATGCCTTCAGCCAGTTGGTCTACAACCTTTTCCGGTTGACCGATTTTGATCAGATACAGCGGATGTTCATGGATATAGGTGGTCCAGATGAACTCTTCGCGCATCAGGCCGATGCCGTCGCAAGGCAGAGCAGCATATTTTTCAGCCAGCTCAGGATCGCCCAGGTTCATATAAATCTTGGTGCCGGTCGGCGGGAAGTATTCAGCAGCAGCAACTACTTGTTGTGCCGGTTGTTCAGCCTTCGGCTCTTCGATGATGCCTTCGTATACAACACCATGAGTAGCATCGATGGTTACGTCAATGCCATCTGGAATGGTGGTAGTAGCAGCTTCGCCACGGCTCTTGGTACCTACGATACAGGGAATGCCCAGCTCGCGGGATACGATAGAAGCATGGCAGGTCATTCCGCCGCTATCGGTTACGATTGCTTTCGCTTTCTTCATAGCCGGTACCCAGTCAGGAGCGGTCATTTCTGTTACGAGGATTTCGCCTTCCTTGAATTCGTCGATATGGGACGGATCCAAAATTACATGTACGCGGCCTGCTACATTACCAGGGCTGGCAGGCAAGCCTTTAACGATAACTTTGCGATCAGTAGTCACTTTCTTCTCCTCTTTCGGTGCACCATTTTCTTTGTTACGACGGCTCCATACGGTTTCAGGACGGGCTTGCAGGATGTAAACCTTGTTATCGCGCTCGTCAACGCCCCATTCCATGTCCATGTAGCAGCCATAATGTGCTTCAATTTTCTTAGCGCATTCAGCCAATTGTTTGATTTGCTCATCAGTCAGCTTCTGCTCGTTTTGCTCATCCAGCGGCACAACAACCTCTTCGCAGTCGCCGTCAGCTTTGCGGATCAGCTTAATGTCCTGCGCGTTAACGTTCTTTTCAACAATCTCGCAGGTAGCTTTATTTACAGTATAGTTATCCGGAGTTACGGTGCCTTGAACAACATATTCGCCCAAGCCCCATGCGCCTTCGATGAGGATGTTCTTGTCGTCGCCGGTAGCAACGTTAACAGTGAACATAACGCCTGCAGCCTTGGAGAATACCATCATCTGTACTGCAGCGCTCAGTGCTACATCCAGATGATCAAAGCCTTGTTTTTCACGGTAGTAAACCGCACGGTCGGTAAAGCAGGAAGCATAGCATTCCTTAACCTTAGCAACGATGGTTTCTGCACCCTTTACGTTCAGGTAGGTGTCCTGCTGGCCTGCAAAGCTTGCATCCGGCAGATCCTCTGCAGTAGCGCTGCTGCGAACAGCAACGAACGGATCAGCCTGGCCAACCTTTTCACCCAGCTCTTCGTAAGCTTGGGCAATCAGATCCTGCAGATCCTGCGGCATTTCTTCGTCCATAATTGCCTGGCGGACCTTAGCGCAAACCTCGCGCAGCTGAGCGCTGTTGTCTACGTCCAGACCGGCAATTAAAGTTTTAATCTTTTCGTACAGACCGGTCTTTTCAAAGAAGTATCTGTAAGCGCAGGCAGTAGTTGCGAAGCCATACGGTACAGGTACGTCAACATGAGAGGTCAGCTCGCCCAAGGAAGAAGACTTACCACCGGCGATTGCTACGTCTTTTCTCTCCAGCTGGTCAAACCACAGCAGGAATGCTTTTTCTTTCTCCATAATAAATTGCTCCTTTTAAAATACTATACTTTTTTCTGGGGAAATCCTTAATATAGTGTATACTATATCACATTTAAAGAGCATATTCAAGCGATTTCTGCAGTTTTTTTTAGATTTTTTGTAGAAAATTCACCGGCATGCTATAATACAGATAAAAGTGAGGTGCGTGCCATGAATTTTATCGACAGCTTTTGCAGTAACATAAAAAAGGTAATTGCCCTTATAGCTTTAATGCTCCTTTTAACGCTCGTTATTTTAATTTTTACGCATACATCATTAGGCTATTTTCTTGTGCTGCTGCCCATAACACTGCTGATTATTTATCTTTTACATAAAATAAAAAAACTTGATCCGGAGAACGCTTTCATCTATAACTCCGTTTTAGTAATTCTGCTTTTCATTTTTATCCTCTTTGATTTGCGAAAGGATATAGTGCTGCTTGGTTGCTTCGCTTATATTATCCATCTATTGATGGCATACCATCTGATCCTGAAGTCGCCTGCCAGAACGCAACAGCAGGAAAAAAATGATATAGAATCAGACACTATCAACGTCACCGGGTCTTTTATCACCTACGACGACACCTGCCCCGACGATGGCGAGGACTACGGGCCTGAAGGCAGCGTTATCTGGGGCCCGCGTACTATCGAAGAAAATATCTATATCAACGGCAAATGGTACCTCAACGAAAACAGCGAGGAATGGGAGGAAAACGAAGGCTGCTGAGCCATTAAATAATTTACGCAGACGCTCATATGCATGGGCGTCTTTTTTTGCGCACAAAAAAGCGGTCCTACCAAAGTAAGACCGCTAATTAACGATTGGTGGAGACGAGGAGAATCGAACTCCTGACCCCCTGCTTGCAAGGCAGGTGCTCTCCCAGCTGAGCTACGCCCCCAATAGGCTTCGTGCGCATTTGCGTCGGAAACAAGTAAGATTTTACAGGAAAGCGACGCATTTGTCAAGCATTTTTTATTTGGTAATCAGCTCAACCAGCTTCAAAGTCATCAGGCAGGATTTTTCCACGGCAGCCATCGGCATAAACTCGCAGTTGGAGTGGAAGTTGAGCGCGCCGGTGAAATAGTTCGGCGTAGGGATGCCCTTGGTGGAAATAAAGGAACCGTCGGTGCCGCCGCGCATAGCGATATCCTTCGGCTCGATATCCAGCTCCTTCATCGCCTCGAAAATGTACTCTACGCATTTTCTGTTATCATCAGTCAGAGCATCGGCAATGTTGCCGTAAACGTCGGTGATGTTCAGTTCAATGCCGGCCTTCGGATTCTTGGCCTGTACATATTCCACAGCATGACGGATGAACTCCTTGCGTGCTTCATACATCTTTTTGTTATGGTCGCGGATTTTGATATCCAGAGTTGCTTCCGCAGCGTTGGATTTAATTGCCTGTACCCAGATAAAGCCTTCGGTGCCCTCGGTGTGCTCCGGAGTCTGCATTCTGTCGAAGCAGTTGATGATATCTACGGCAACCAGCGCCGGGTTAACCAAAGTGTTCTTAGCGGACATCGGATGTGCGGTTACGCCCTTGATTTTGATGTGTGCGCTGCCTGCGTTAAAGGTCTGGTATACAACCTCGCCCAGCTCGCAGCAGTCAATGGTATATGCAAATTCAACCGGGAACTTGCTGAAATCCATCTTCTTGGAACCGCAAAGGCCAACCTCTTCATCCGGAACAAAGGCTACATAAATTTCGCCGTGCGGACGGTTTTCTTTGATAATAGTTTCCAGTGCAACCATCAGGTTGGCAACGGCAGCCTTGTTATCTGCGCCCAGTACGGAAGTGCCGTCGGTGGTAATCAAGTCGCTGCCGATATATTTGTTCAGCTCGGGATGCTCGCTTACCTTAATATAAATTTGCTTTTCAGCGTTCAGCAGTACATCGCCGCCCTGATAGTTTTTCACAATCTGCGGATGTACCTCGGGAGAAAGGTTTACGTCAACGGTATCCATGTGCGCAACCCAGCCTACATTCGGCACGGGAGCGTGGCCTGCAGGCAGGTTAGCCGGCAGACGGCCGGTCAGCACGCAGAATTCGCTGATTTCCAGGTCCACCAGACCAAGCTCAGCCAAATCCTCCTTCAGCAGCTTTGCCATATCCCATTGGCCGGGAGTACTGGGAACAACAGCACAACCCTCCTTACTTTGGGATGGTACGGCAGCGTAACGTAAAAAGCGTTCAGTCAAACGTTCTTGCAAAGACATTTTTAAAGACCTTCTTTCATAAATACATATAACACCATTCCGTCTGCTCGCTATGCTCGCAGCCACCTCCCCTTTGAGGGGAGGCAAGGTGAATTACCCATAGGACACGTGAAGGCTCCCCTTGGGGGGAGCTGTCGCCGCAAGGCGACTGAGAGGGGTTTGCACATATAACACCTGATAACAGCATTGCTTTGATGTCACCCCTCTCCGCCTCGACAAGCTCGGCACCTCTCCCCGAGGAGAGGCTATCTTCATTATATCATCTCTGAAATAATATTACATTATACGTCTGGGGTAAACATAGTCAGCCTGTAAACCCAACGGAATATCCATAAACCAGAAAGCATACAGCATAATAGTCAAAGTAACCAGCAGCGTAATAGTATACGGCAGCATCAGGGAGCTCAGCGTACCGATACCGGCGCTCTTCACGTACTTCTGGCAGTAAAGGATAATCAGCGGATAGAACGCGAACATCGGAGTTACAACGTTAACCGCGGAGTCACTAACGCGGAAGGCAACCTGAGTCAGCTCCGGCGCAATACCTACAGCCATCAGCATCGGTACAAAGATAGGTGCCAGAATCGCCCACTTAGCGGAAGCAGAGGTAATAATAAGGTTCAGCATCGCAACGAAGATGATGATGCCGAAAATAGTTACCTGCGGCGGCAATGCCAGGGACTTCAGGAACTCTGCGCCCGCAATCGCAATCAGCGCACCCATGTTGGAAGCACCGAAGGCATAGAGGAACTGCGCAGCGAAAAAGTAGAATACAATCAGCTGCACCAGAGTTTTGGTGATATCCTCCATCGCAGTAGTTACATCCTTCGGGGATTTGAATTTTCCAACCATTACGCCGTAGGTCAGGCCGACAGCGCCGGTGAAAACAAACAGCAGGGAAACGATGGACTGCATAATCGGCGCCTTGAAGCTCGCCAGCATACCCTTGTCATCGCGGAAGATGGAATCAGCCGGCAGCAGCAGGTACACAAGCAGCGCAACCATCACAATCAAAAGGCCGGTAGCAGCGTAGAAGGCACGGTTTTCCTTGGGAGTTACGGCGTTGTTGCCATCCTCGCCTACCTCGATATCATCATCGAGCGGGCAGTTTTTCCACAGCCACGGCTCTACAATCTTTTCCGTTACCCACCAGCAGCTGGGGATTACGAGGAAGGTCGCACCGAAGGCGTAGAAATAGTTGCAGAGTACGTTAACCTGATAAGACGGGTCGATAATCTGCGCAGCGCTCTGGGTAAAGCCTTGGATAACCGGGTCAATTGCGGACGGAGTATAGTTGGCAGCGAAGGCACCGGCAATACCTGCGAAGGATGCGCCGATACCTGCCAGCGGATGCTTGCCGCTCGCATAATACATGTAGGCCGCAACCGGGATGATGATTACGTAACCGGTATCGGGACCGAGATGGCTCAGCATACCAACGAGAATAATAATCGGGGTAATCAAAAACTTCGGCGTAACAGCCAGAATTTTTTTCAGCGCAGTATTGATGTAACCGGAGCCGTCAGCAATACCGATACCAAGGGTAGCAACGATTACCATGCCCAGCGGAGGGAAGCCGGAATAGTTGGTAACCATCTTGCTTAACAGGTCGACAAGATTTTTGCCGCTCAACATATTGTTGACTACGATTTCCTTGCCGGTAGTGGGATGCACATAACCAAAATGCATCGTCGAAAGAATTGCTGACATAATGCAGCAGATGATAAACGCACCGATGAACAAAATCGTGATATCAGGGATTTTGTTGCCGACGCGTTCAATCAAACCGAGGATGCCGCCGGTCTGATTTTTTGCTTGCGTTGTTTGCATAGGGGACAATCACTCCTTCAAAAAATTAAAAATAACGTCCTTATTATAACATTTTTTTAATATTTATGCAAAAGCATTCTGCGAACGACAACCATTTGCTAAACTGTTTCTTCAAAAAGTGCTTGCGTCAAAAAGTCAAATGTATACAGTATTAATATTTTACTATATACAATCTCGGCAAAATCTGTGCTATAATAAACAAAGCAGTTACATCTGCCCCAAAACAAACTATAACAGCAAGGAGTTTTTTTCATGATACTTTCTCAACGTATTCAAAGCCTGACAGCATCTCCTATCAGAAAGCTGTCCCCGTATGCTGACGCAGCCAAGGCTGCAGGCAAAAAGGTTTATCATCTGAACATCGGCCAGCCTGACATTGCCACTCCGGCACAATTCATGGACAGCGTGCGTGAATTCCAGGCACCGGTAATCGCCTACAGCAATTCCAAAGGCGAAATGTTCCTCTTAAAGGCTGTACAGAAATATTATGCAGAAAAAGGCATGGATTATGCTATTGAAGATATTTTCGTTACTAACGGCGGCAGCGAAGCCCTGATTTTCGCAGTTATGGCTCTGTGCGACCCCGGTGACGAAATCATGGTTTTCGAACCCTTCTACGCTAACTACACCACCTTCTGCAAGGAGTTCGGCGCTAAAATCAACGCTGTTCCTACCAGCGTAGAAAACGGTTACCACCTGCCCAGCGAAGAAGAAATCGAAAAACACATCACTCCGAAAACTAAAGCTATTCTGCTCACCAACCCCGGCAATCCTACCGGCGTAGTTTATACCGAAGCAGAGCAGGATATGATCTCCCGCATCGTGCGCAAGCATAACCTGGCTTTAATTGCTGACGAAGTATACCGTGAATTCGTTTATGACGGTGCATATCGCAGCTTCGGCACCATGCCAGAATTAGACGACAACCTGATCATCATCGATTCCGTTTCCAAGCGCTACAGCGCCTGCGGTGCGCGCATCGGCTGTATCATCAGCAAAAACAAAGAGCTCAGCAAACAGGTTATCAAATGCTGTCAGGCTCGTCTGTGCAGCCCGATTCTGGAGCAGGTAGGTGCAGCAGCTTTGTACACCACTCCGGCAAGCTATCTGGAAGAAGTTAACAAAGAGTACAAAAAACGCCGAGACACCATCGTTGCAGCTTTGAAGAAGCTCCCCGGCGTGAAGGCTTCCGATCCGAAGGGCGCTTTCTACATCATGGTTAACATGCCTGTTGACGATGCAGAAAAATTTGCTATCTGGACTCTGAAAAACTTCGCTATCGACGGCGAAACCGTTATGTTTGCTCCCGGCAACGGCTTCTACAACACCCCCGGCAGCGGCATCAACGAAGCACGCCTGGCTTATGTATTAAAGAGCGAGGATTTGGAGCGCGCTATCTACATTCTGGGCGAAGCACTCAAAGCATATCCCGGCCGTGTAGAAAAATAAGCCTCAAAAACTTTAAAGCTTACAAAAAATCAGACCTCCTGAAAATTCAGGAGGTCATTTTTTATTTCGTCTGCAATGCTTCCGCCAGCAGCTTTTCATCGGCAATCGCCTGCGACAGCACCTGCTGCGTATCCTCGCCCAAGCGTGGCGCACGCTTCCGCAGCGCGGCTGGCGTTTCGCTCAGCTTCATAGCAAAGCCCAGCTGCCGGTAGCTGCCAAGCTCTGCATCCTCTACGTTCAGCACCATCTCGTTGGCCTTGGTCTGCTCCGCGTCCACCGCCTCGGCAAAATCCAGCACCGGCGTTACGCAGGTATCCTTGCCCGCCAGCAGCTGCTCCCATTCGGGCAGCGTATGCTTGGCAAATTCCAGCGTCAGCTGCTGCTTTAAGTAGTCATGGTTAGCATCATCATCTATCAGGTCCGTCATATCGGGGCGCTGCAGCACAGCGCACAGGTTGCTCCAGAACTTCTTTTCCAAGCAACCCACCGCAAGGTAGCGTCCTTCCTGCGTCGCATAAATATTATAGTTGGCGTTGGCACCCGTCAGCCAGTTGTTACCGCGCTCCGCCACAAAGCCGCTGCCGAAGTACAGGCTGGCAGCACCGGGCATCAGCGTCATTGCCACGTTGTACAGGGAAATATCTATCTCCTGTCCCTCGCCCGTCATCTGTGCATGGCGCAGTGCAATCATAATGCTCATGCCCGCCGCCATCGACGCATTCATATCCGCCATCAGCACGCCCGGAATCGCTGGCTTGCCCTGCGCCTCACCGCTCATAGCGGTAATGCCTGCCAGGCTCACATAGCCTATATCATGGTCGGCCTGCTTGGCCAGCGGTCCTTTTTTGCCGTAGCCTGTCAGCGAGCAGTAGATAATACGCGGATTCACCGCCTTCGCCGCCGCATAGTCAATGCCCAGCTTTTCCAGTACGCCCGGGCGATAGCTTTCCACCACCACGTCAGCGGTTTTCACCAGCTCCAGAAACGCTCGGCGTCCCGCCTCCGACTTCAGGTTGAGCACTACGCTCTTTTTATTGCGGTTCAGCTGCAGATGCCAGTAACCGAAATCCTTTAAAAACGGCGGAAAGCTGCGGGCATAATCGCCCCGTTCCGGCTCTTCGATTTTGATAACCTCCGCGCCGAAATCGGCCAGCAGCATTGTACAATACGGTCCCGGCAGCAGCCGTGACAAATCAAGCACACGAATACCCTCTAAAGCCTGCACAATAACGCCCCCTTAACAGCAGCATATTTTAAGACTGAGTTTTTATACTACCTGGAAGATATAGAATTTGAGGTAATTTGTTTCCGGCACCTGCCACAGAATCGGATGGTCCGGAGATTGCTGGCGCGCTTCAATCTGACGCAGAGAAACATTGGCGTCATGTGCAGCGTCCTGCAGCATCTTCACAAACAGCTCCTCCTTCATAAAGTGCGAGCAGGAGCAGGTTGCCAGATAACCGCCGCGCGGCAGCAGCTTCATCGCCTTCAGGTTGATTTCCTTATAGCCGCGAATCGCATTCTTCACCGTGCTGCCGGATTTGGTAAACGCCGGCGGGTCCAGAATAATGAAGTCATATTCATGCGAATGCTTGTTGAACAAATCGCTCAGCAAATCAAAAACATTGGCCTGCAATCCGTGCATAACATCGGAGCAATCGTTAATCGCTGCGTTATGCTCTGCCATCTGCACTGCCTCCGCACTGATATCAACCGCGGTAACGCTCGCAGCGCCGCCCTTGGCAGCATTCAGCGCAAAGGAGCCGGTGTGGGTAAAGCAGTCCAGCACATGCTTGCCCTTGGCAATCTTGGCAATCGCCTGACGGTTATATTTCTGGTCGAGGAAAAAGCCTGTCTTTTGGCCGTTTTCTACATCAACCGTATATTCGATGCCGTTTTCGACAATCTCGGTAGTCACAGCGCCAGGCTCAGGGCACAAATCGGTAACAAACCAGTGCTTGCCCTCCTCCATGCCCTCCAGCAGACGAATTCTTACGTCGTTGCGCTCATACAGACCGCGGATTTCCTGTCCTATCTCGCGCAGAATTTTAATCAGCAGCTCAAACAGCATCTGCTTGCGCATTTCAATGCCCAGGGACAGGGTTTGCGTTACCAGCAGATCATTGTAGCGATCTACGGTCAGGCCGGGGAACATATCCGCTTCGCCGAAAAACAGGCGGCAGCAGTTAAAATCACGCTCGCCCATAACCGTCAGGCGGTAATCCAGCGCATAGCGCAGGCGGCGCTCCCAAAAGGCTTCGTCAAACTTGTCATTGGTATTGGTGGAAATAATGCGCACACGGATTTTGGAATGGTCATTTACAAAGCCGGTGCCCAAATACTTGCCCTTGGACGTTACCACATCCACCAGATCACCGTTGGCATACTCGCCTTCGATTTTAGTTACCTCTTCACCGAACACCCAGGGATGACCGCCGCGCGCAGCACGCTCTCCCTTCGGGGTTACGAAAAATTTTGCATATTTACGCATATTCTACCTCACGATTTTAAGATTAGTTTTTCTTTAAGTATAGCATATTTTGCAGGCGGCTGCGTCAAAAAAATAAAAAGCAGGCCCACGGCCTTACCATCAGGTAAAGCCACAAGCCTGCAAGCTATCTACAACTTTTCCGCCACAACCCTGCATCTTTTCTTGCAGAAGGCTATACCATAAAGCAAAACTTTTTCTCTGCCATTGTTATGCAAATAATCTGCGTAGCGTTTTGCGCGAATCTGCGCCAACGCCTTCGCACAGCTTTTCTCCATAGCCGTCATCGTCTGAGCATACTTCAGCTCTACGATTACGCCGGCATCCAAATCATCTGTTTCAACAATAATATCCGCAAAGCCCTCGCCCGCTTCCACATTAGAGCGCACCAGCCAGTCTGCCTTTCCTGCCAGCAAACCTACCAAAAGCATGTGATAGGAATTTTCTCTTTCCTCATCTCTGCCCTTAGCATCAAAAACGCTGATGGAATTGCTGAGAGTCCTGTTCAAAAACAGCTCTACCGCCTCACTGTCACCCTTGGCGAAAGCCTGCCAAAAGCTCTGCAGCTGCTCAGTGTCGGCAAAAACCTTCTTTTTAAACCATTCCTGAATCTGCAGCTTATACACCTCGCGAATCTCCTGGTTGGGAATCACCAGCTTAAACGCGCCATCCTCTGCCACGCCCTTCTGCGTAAGATAACCGGTGGTAAAAAGCACGCTCCAAAGATTATCTATGCTGCTGTCTATTTCATCATAGGTCAGTTCCAAGCGGATATGCTTTTCTATAGCCTCGCATGCAACCAGACGCTCCAGCTCATCACGCGTCGATTTATCGGCCATCTCTATGAAGATCTTCACCAAAGCATTGCCACTGGTATTTATCCAATAAGCCTGTGGTTTTGCCGACGGATTGCTACGCAGCACATCAACATGGTTGATAACATCCCACGGACAATAAACATCAGCATCACCAAAGCGGTAGCCGTCATACCACGCCTTGGTTTCCTCAAGATGGTCTGTAAGATTATAAGCCGCCAAAAGCTGCTCCACCTCAGCATCCGTAAAGCCAAACTGCTCATCAAAACGGTTATCGGTAATCGAAAGCACCTTAAAATTATTCAGGCCGGTAAAAATGCTTTCTTTAGAAACACGCAGGCAGCCCGTCAACACAGCAAACTGCAGAAACTCGTTAGTCTTCAAGGCCTGGCCGAGCATACCGCGGATAAGTGACACCATTTCCTTATAATAGCCATTCTGAAAGGCCTTATCCAAAGGCACATCGTACTCATCAAGCAGAATAATCGTTTTTTGTCCGTAATGCTTAGATAAAAGCTTCGATAAAAGCTGCAAGGCAGAAACAAGGACTTCATCTGCCAGCGCATAACGTCCCTCGCGTACCGCCGTCAATCCGCAATATAAGCTTCGCTCATTTTTCGTCAGCTTATCGCTCTGCGCCAAAAAAGCAAAGCGCTCCGCTTCTCCGGCAATCAGCTCAGCCAAACGATACTGCGCATCGGCAAAGGTAAGACCCTCTACATTCTTAAAGGAAAGAAAAATTACCGGATATTTTCCCTGATACTCCTCGCACAGCTTCTTGTTTTTTGCAATCAGCAGGCCGTCAAACAACGAAGCATCTGCTCCTATCTCAAAGAAATAGCGCAGCATACTCATATTCAGCGTCTTACCGAAGCGCCGCGGTCTTGTAAACAAATTAACCTTGCCCCAGCCGTCCAGCAGCTGTTCAATGAATTTTGTTTTATCAACATAATAAAAGCCCGCCTGACGAATTTCCGCAAAATCTTCTATTCCCACAGGCAGTTTTAAAGCTTCCGTCATATGCTAAGCTCCCCCTTTCCGCAGCAGTAAACCGTTCTACACGCATCCCGTCTTTTTTATAATTGTATCATTATCACACCTGCATCGGCAACAAAATTTTGCTATATAAAAAAGCTGTCGCACTTTGACATGCGACAGCAGTATTGCTTTGCTTAGAACGCTGCTACAACAGCACCTTTGTATTTTTCGTCAATGAACTTCTTAACCTCGGGAGAACGCAGAGCATTCATCAGCTTCTGAATTTCCGGACGGTTTTCGTCACCCTTGCGTACAGCTACGATGTTAGCATACGGAGATTCCTTCGGCTCGGTGAACAGGGAATCCTTAACCGGATTCAGCTTAGCTTCCATAGCGAAGTTGGAGTTGATAACGGACAAATCGGTATCATCCATGGAACGCGGCAGCAGAGCAGCTTCGATTTCCACAATCTTCAGCTTCTTGTCGTTGCCAACGATATCGCCTACGGTAGCCTTAACGCCAACGCCATCCTTCAGCTTCAGCAGCTTAGCGCTTTGCAGCAGAGCCAACGCACGGCCGCCGTTGGACGGGTCGTTAGGAATAGCGATTTTAGCGCCTTCGGGGATATCATTCAGAGATTTGATTTTCTTGGAATAAATGCCCATCGGCTCGATATGTACCTTGCCTGCGGATACAAGATTCATCTTGCGCTCGGAAACGAAGGTATCCAGATAAGGCTCATGCTGGAAGAAGTTGGCATCCAGCTCCTTATCGTTCAAAGCCAGGTTCGGTTTTACATAATCGCTGAATTCGATAATCTGCAGGTCTACGCCCTCTTTAGCCAGGGTGCCTTTGATCTGGTTCAGTATTTCAGCGTGCGGTACAGCGGTAGCGCCAACCTTCAAGGTAACCTTTTTGTCGGCACCGTTGTCTGCCTTTTTGTCTCCGCCGCCGCAGCCTGCAGCAACAACTGCAAGGCTCACTAATGCCAGTAATGCAACTAATAATTTTTTCATCTTTTTTACATCCTTTCTTTATCCAACACGTCTTGCAAAACATCCGCCTAAGAAAAAAACTCCTTCTGAGGAAGGAGCCGGTCTTCCTCTCATCTTTCAAGATTACACTTGCAGGATGTAGCACCATAACATTTGTCTGGTTGCCGGGCATCATAGGGCCTGTTCCCTCCGCCACTCTTGATAAGAGCGTGTTATTGAGTTGAGAGTTATAATATATTATCCTAGTGTCTTTGTCAACATTAATCGCAAAAAAAATTAAGGGCAGAAAATCCTGCCCTTAATATGTTAACAATGTTACTCTTTTTTATATTTGGCAATACCAACTTTATAAAAGTCATTACCCTCGCTGTCGATGCAGACGATAGCCGGGAAATCCTTAACCTCGTATCTGCGGATAGCCTCCGGTCCAAGGTCTTCGTAAGCAATCATGGTTTCGCTCTTGATGGATTGGGTGATAACAGCAGCAGCACCGCCTACAGCAACAAAATAAACAGCGCCATGCTTCGCGCAGGCATCAATAACCTCCTGACTGCGCAGACCTTTGCCGATCATGCCGCGCATGCCCTGCTCAATCATAGTCGGAGTGTATTTGTCCATACGGCCGCTGGTGGTGGGGCCGGCACTGCCGACAACCTCGCCCGGTTTGGCAGGAGTAGGACCAACGTAATAAATAACATTATTGGTCAGGTCCAAAGGCAGCTTTTCGCCGCGCTCCAGCGCTTCATACAAACGCTTGTGAGCAGCGTCGCGTGCAGTGTAGATATAACCGCTGATGCGTACAACGTCGCCTGCATGCAGGTCTTTGACAGTTTCTTCGGTCAGCGGAGCATTGATATATTTGATTACAGCTTCTTCACTCATCTTCAGGCGCCTCCTTTAAATTTCTGCTTCAGCCTTGCGTGCCTGGTGGCAGTTAAGGTTTACAGCGCAAGGCATACCGCCGATATGGGTATGGGTAAATTCAACATTTACAGCCAGAGCGGTAGTGCTGCCACCTAAGCCGGAGGGACCGACGCCGGTCTTGTTTACCAGCTCCAGCAGCTCGTCCTCCAGTACCGCATAGCGCTCATCCTTGTTGTGTTCGCCTACGGTACGGGTCAGCGCGTATTTAGCCAGAATAGCGGCGCGCTCCATGTTGCCGCCGATGCCTACGCCGACGGTAATCGGCGGGCAGGGGTTCGGACCTGCGGCACGCACGGTATCAACAACAAATTTTTTGATGCCTTCAACACCGTCTGCCGGCTTCAGCATCTTCAAAGCGCCCATGTTTTCGCTGCCGCAGCCTTTGGGGCAAACGATAATTTTAACCTTTTCACCGGGAACAATCTTGGTGTGGATGATTGCCGGAGTATTATCACCGGAATTTTTACGATCAAATACCGGGTCGCCTACAGAGGATTTACGCAGATAGCCTTCAGTGTAGCCCTTTGCTACGCCTGCATGAATGGCAGTATACAAATCGCCGTCAACGAAATGCACTTCCTGCCCGATTTCCAGAAATACAACGGTCAGACCGGTATCCTGACACAGAGGAACAGCTTTTTTCTTAGCCAGCTCAAAGTTCTCAATCAGAGTTGCAAGGATTTCCCTGCCCAAAGGAGATTCTTCTTCAACAGCGGCATTTCTGATCTTGTCCATCATCTCCTGCGGGAGATAGTAGCAGGAATCCATGCACAGCTTGGCAATAACATCAGTGACTTCACTAACCTTTATTTCTCTCATGTTTTCATCCTCCTAAGCTCACATTGTCATTGTGAGAATAATATTTGTATACTGCGGCTTAACGGCCGATGCGTTTAGCAGTATTGGCTCTAACAACCTCAGGATCTACAATTTTGCGTGCCAGGCCCTTTTCGATAGCAACCTTAGCTACAGCGGCAGCAACCGCCGGAGCAACACGCGGGTCAAAAGCGTCAGGTACTACATAGTCCTCACGCAGGTCTTTTTCGTCAATCAGGTCGGCAATAGCATAAACAGCGGCAACCTTCATCTCCTCGGTGATAGCGCGTGCGCGTACATCAATAGCACCGCGGAATACGCCTGGGAATACGGTTACGTTGTTAACCTGGTTCGGTCTGTCGCTACGGCCGGTGCCCGCAACTGCAACGCCTGCTTCCTTAGCAGCATCATAGCTGGTTTCCGGAACAGGGTTAGCCAGAGCAAAAACAATAGCCTCATCAGCCATGCTCTGCATAATTTCTTTGGTGAATACGTTCGGAGCGGAAGCACCGATCATAACGTCCGCGCCCTTGGCAACATCAGCAAGAGTACCCTGCTTATGCTCTTTATTGGTTACGGTAGCCAGATAGCTTTGGATGCGGTCCAGCTTAGCGTCGATGCCTTCATAGAGAGCGCCGAAGCGGTCAACCATGATTACATTTTGTGCGCCCATGTTTACCAGCAGACGGCCGATAGCACTGCCGGCAGCACCGCAGCCGTTGACAACGAATTTAGCGGTAGCAATGTCTTTTTTAACAAAGCGCAGTGCGCCCAGTACAGCAGACAGGCAGGCAATAGCGGTACCATGCTGGTCATCGTGGAATACAGGAATATCGCAGATTTCCTTCAGCTTATCTTCGATTTCATAGCATTTAGGAGAGGAAATATCCTCCAGGTTAACGCCTGCATAGTTAGGCTGCAGCAGCTTAACTGTGCGGATGAATTCGTCCGGATCCTTGGTATCGAGGCAAACAGGCACAGCGTCAACATCACCGAAGGTTTTGAACAGTGCAGCCTTGCCTTCCATTACCGGCATAGCAGCCTCGGGGCCGATGTCGCCCAAGCCGAGTACACGGGTACCGTCGGTAATAATAGCAACCATGTTGCCGCGGCAGGTATATTCGAAGGAGAGGTTTTTGTCCTCCTTGATATCCTTACAGGGTTCAGCTACACCCGGGGTATAGGCAATAGCCAGATCATGACGGGTTGCAATAGGCACCTTGCTTACTACAGCAATTTTGCCGTTATTGTCCATATGTAATTTAAGAGCTTCTTCACGCAGAGTCATTGTCATCTTTTTTTCCTCCCAAGATTTCCCGACGTAAGCTGTCTAAAAAATCATTAGCTCCGTCCGATAAATAGTATACACTTATTATATATTAAACTACCCTGTTTTGCAAGATGTTTTCTGTGTAAACTACATCATTTCGAGGAATTGTCAAAAGATTTTTGCTTACTGCGCAAAATTTTCTTAGATAAAGACTCACACCTTGAAAAATTCCACCTTCGGCGTCTGCCCCGCCTGCAGTGTAAGCACCGCAAAGCAAGGCTCCGAACCACCGCGGGGGCGGGACGGACTGCCGGGGTTCACCAGCAGCGTTTCCGCATAATACTCGGCCATCGGCACATGCGTATGACCGAACACCACGATATCCTGCCCCAGCTGCTTGGCCCAATAGCCCAAATCAGCCTGAACATTTCTTTCTATATATCTATGTCCGTGCGTCAGCCAGATTTTGTAGCCTTCTATTTCCAGATACTCATCAAATTTGCTGCCGTCATCCAATAAATCACAGTTGCCGCGCACACGCACTGTTTTGATGCCTGTCGCATCATGCAGGCGGTTGGCGTCGGCCGCATAATCGCCTGTATGCAGCCACAGCTCGATAGGCGGTGTATGCTGCAGAATGCGGCGAATCGCCTGCGCACTGCCGTGCGTATCACCCGTAATGCCTATTCTCATTTCTTTTTGCTCCAGATAGCAACCAGCTTACGGATTGCCTTACCGCGATGGCTGATTTTATTTTTCTCCTGCATGGTAGCCTCTGCCATACCCTTGTGCAGCTCTGTAGACCAGAACAGCGGGTCGTAGCCGAAGCCGTTTTCACCTAAAGGCTCATGCAACAGCATGCCGTCGCAGATGCCGTCTACCTCGTTAATTACCTTGCCGTCTGGCTGTGCTACGCACAGCGCACAGCGGAAGCGGCAGGTACGCTTAACCTGAAACTTCATGTTGTGCAGCAGCAGGTTGTTGTTGTCCTCGTCGCTGGCCTTTTCGCCGGCATAGCGCGCACTGCGCACACCGGGAGCACCGTCCAGCGCCAGCACCTCCAAGCCGGAATCATCGGCAATGCAGGGCTTGCCCAGCTTCTTTGCGTAATAGGTAGCCTTTTGGCGGGCATTGGCAGCAAAGGTGCGGCCTGTTTCCGCCGGTGCTTCTACTGCTTCGAAATCTGCCAGATATTTAATTTCAATCGGCAAATCCTTCATTAAAACCTTAAACTCTTCCACCTTGCCCTGATTATGGGTAGCTACAACCAATTCATTAATCATTATTTAACCTCGATTCTCAGCTTAGGACGCATATTTATTTTGCCGGCGTCCTAATGCTTATTATTTATAGATTTTCTACTGTACCTGTGGCAATATCCTGCACCAGCACATACTGCCAGCGGCCACGCTTCTTTTCTGCCAGCGCTGCATCGTAGGCCTTTTGCCGGCAATGCGGACAGATTTCGCGCGTCAGGCAGGTAATGAAGGCGCTCTGGTCGCCAAAGCGCGTCCCTTCGGCTGCCGTCTGCAGGGTAAAATAACCGCGGCAGGCCTTGCGTTCGCAATAATGCACGCTTTCCACCTGCTCCTCGCGGATACCCTCCTCATCGTAGTAGATATGCTTGCTGCGCTGCCAGATATTACCGCATTTCGCCAGCAATTCCTTGCTCGTGCGCTCACGGTTGAAGTACAAATCGCCTACCTCGGCAATAAGCTGGTCTACGCGCTTATTGCAGCGCTCATCCTGCGGACGCAATCCACGCAGATCAGGCTCCACCACCTTGCTGTAATCCATGCCTGCCATCGCCAGAATAATACCGGTGTTGACATAAGGCAGGGCGCTTTCAATTGAATAACCGCCCTCCAACACCGCAATATCCGCCTGCAGCTTATCGGCCAGACGCGCATAGCCCTGCGCCGTCACCTGCATGGAAGCCAACGGGTCGCTGAAATGGTTATCCTGCCCGGCGCTGTTGATAATCAGCTCCGGCTGAAAGTCCTCCAGAATATGCGTGATTAAGCCATCGTACAGACGGTGCAGTCCTTCGTCGCCTGTTCCCGGCAGCAAGGGCAGATTGATATTCGTGCCCCAGGCCGCAGGGCTGCCTGCTTCATTAGGAAAGCCTGTGCCCGGATACAAGGTGCGCCCGTCCTGATGGAAGGAGATATACAGTGTATCGGGATCATGGTAGAACACATCCTGCGAGCCGTCGCCGTGATGCACGTCGGTATCCACAACAGCAATCCTGCGGATATTATACCTGCTACGTAAATATTCTACCATTATTGCTTCAATATTAATAGTACAAAAACCACGGATTCCGTGTACTACACGCATAGCATGGTGTCCCGGCGGACGCACGAGAGCAAAGGCACGCTGCACCTCCCGCTGCATTACGGCATCGGCCGCCGCCAGGCAGCCTCCCGCAGAGGTCAGGTGCGCAGGCGTAATCAGGCGCGCAATCGACGGCACGCCTACATGCGCACGCTGCAAATCCTCGATTTCAGCTAACCGCGGGCGATATTCCTTAATCTCCTCGCAATCGAACAGTCCCTCCTCCTCCAGCTGGTCGCGCGTATATAATAAGCGCTCCTGCCGTTCGGGGTGACCGGGGCTGATCATCCAGTCAAACGCAGGGAAAAATACTAATCCCAAGGTATTCTTTGCCATCAGAAGCTCACCTCCCTGCCGCTAACCTTATAGAGAATTCCCGGCTTCAGCTGCATGCGCAGGCTGTAAATATCGCCGGTTTCGTAATAGCCGTGTACTGTATGAAAATGCTCGTAGCTGATAAGCTCCGTTTCCTGGTCGGGCAGCTGCCACTGCGCCGTCTGCTCCCGCAGCCAGCTTGCGAGCAGCTCCTCTGCCGCCTGCTTGCTGAAGCGTCGCGGCAAAGCTTCGCGTTTTCCGCCCTCAGGAATAATGTAGTAGCCGTCGGTAGTGTCCGCTCTGAGTCCTGCGCTCAGCGTCGGCCTTGCCACCGCTGCGCCGATAGCGTTCGCTACCATAGCTCCGGCAGGAATATCCACCGGCAGCGCCATAGATTCGCCCAGCGCCCTGATTAAGCCCGGTGCGCCGCCGCCCACGCCAATCAGCTGCTGCGGAATAAATTCCGTGCCCTTGATAACATCGTTAACCGTATATACGGGCTGCTTGGCCCATTCGTCCAGCATTTCCCGAATCGTTGTTTTAATCTGCTCAACAGCGGCAGCCACAATCTTGCGTGCTTCCGCCTGCGGCTCGCCGCCCAGAGCGGCAATCGCCGCCTGCGCCCGCTCTTCATCACCGAAATGCACATAACCCGCCGTAATCAGCGCATCGCTCAGCGTTGCCGTACTGCCGCCGACAGCGACAGCGGGACCTTCGCGCTCGGGTCCGACAACATAACCATTTTCCGTCTTATGCAGCCTGCTGTCGCCGCCGATGCCGATGCTGCGCATATGAAAGGCGCGCACTGCCGTAGGATAACCGGCAACCGCCGCACCCTTGCGCGCCATCAGCGGCAGGCCGTTCTCCCAAAAGGCAATGTCGGTAGTAGTGCCGCCAACATCAAGCGAGATGCTGTTCACTTGGGGAGCAGCCAGTGCCTCTATGCCCAGTACGGAAGCTGCAGGACCGGTAAACACAGCCTCCACAGGCTGCTGCAAGGCTGCCTCAAGCGGCAGCGTACCGCCGTCCGCCTTCAGAATATGCACCGGAGCGCTGATACCGCGCTCTGCCAGAGCACGCTCGATGCGTCTGCAGAAGCGCGTGAAAAGCTCATACACCTGCGCGGAAAAATACGCAGAATTGCTGCGGCGCACAAAGTTCAGCTCACCGCTCAGCTCGCTACCCAAAAACACCTTGCTGTAGCCGCATTTTTTCAGCTCATGCTCCGCCTGATATTCCAGCTGCGGGTTACGCACGGAAAACTTGCCGCTCACCGCGCACACACCGCTGCCCTTGCGCCGCAGCAGCTCCTGATGCCTGCTCCATTCGATATTAGCCGTAATCTTGCCACGATGATCAACATAACCCGACAGATAATACGGTGTTACCGGCAGATGTCCCTTAACGTTCATGCCCGGTCCGGCGATAATTGCCAAAAACGCCGGCGGCAGGCTGCCCTCGGTCAAAGCGTTAGTCACAATAGTGCTGGATATTACGACACGCTCCAGCTCCTGCGCCATTCCCGGCTGCAGCACCGCATCCAGCGCTGCCAGCACGCACTGCAGCACATCATCATGCGTTGTCGCGCGCTTGGCCTGCGCCACCACCTCGCCCTGCCGCAGCACCACCGCATCCGTAAAGGTTCCGCCTACATCAATACCTAACAGCATTGCTTCATCCCTCCTTCGTTCAAACCAGAGTGTCAATGCGTATTCTTTTAACCTATACTATATTTACTTTTAACAAGCTAATAACGGACAGTCTATATTAATTATATTATATCATGTTGCCAAACTCCGTGCGAAGAAAATTCCTTACTATAATTATATGCCAACACACCAGCAAGCGTTTGCGGGCAGAAAAAAAGACGTAAGCTCCGTTGCTTACGCCTTGTAATTATTTTTGGCATCCGGGTGGGGTAATCCTGCAGACATTTTATATTTCTGATAATGTCCTGCAGCTGCGATTGCCGGATGTAAATTGCCGCCGCTTAAATTTAGCTAAGCTCTCAAAAGAGCATCATAGTAAACCAGACTGGCAGCACCGCATAAAGATAAAACGACAGTACTCAAAATAATAAGATACTTTTTCTGCATTTTAATTCTCCTCTACACACAAAACCCATCTCTGTGTGTGAGGCTATTATAAAATAGGTACTGCCGATAGTCAAGTTAAATGTTATAACGATTTGTTATATTTAATATTCCTGCCCGACCTATATCAAATTCGCCGTTACTGCAGCCTGCAACAGCTTTTATTTCTCTTTAGCTTGCTAAAAACAGGATAATAGCTTATACTATATACTATTATTGTATAAGTAAGGGAGTCGATATGTATTATGGAACGTGAGAGCTTCTCTTCACGCCTGGGATTTATCCTGATTTCTGCCGGCTGTGCCATTGGTTTAGGCAACGTCTGGCGCTTTCCTTTCGTCACAGGTCAATATGGCGGCGCATCCTTTGTGCTCATCTACCTGTGCTTCCTGCTGCTGTTGGGCCTGCCCATCATGGTCGCAGAATTCGCCGTCGGCCGCGCCAGCAGACGCAGTCCGGCCAAATCCTTCGACACATTGGAGCCGAAGGGAACTAAATGGCATCTGTTCAAATATGTAACTATTGCCGGCAACATCATCCTGATGATGTTCTACACCACCGTCAGCGGCTGGATGCTCTATTTCCTCTATAAGATGGCTGTCGGTGACCTTTCCGGTCTGGACGCTCAGGGCATCAAAGGCGTTTTCGGTGCTCTGCTGCAGGACCCGGCAACTATGGCCGGCAACATGGCAATCATCATCATGCTCTGCTTCGGCGTCTGCTACATGGGCGTTCGCAACGGCGTTGAACGCATCACCAAGATTATGATGGCCTTCCTCATCGTGCTGATGGTTGTGCTTGCCGCCAACTCCATGCTGCTTCCGGGCAGTGAAGCCGGCCTCAAATATTACCTCTACCCCGACTTCAGCAAAATTGCCGAGCATGGTGTACGCGAGGTAATCTTCGCTGCTATGGGCCAGGCCTTCTTCACGCTGAGCATCGGCATGGGCTCTCTGTCCATCTTCGGCAGCTACATCGGCAAGGAGCAGAAGCTCACCAACGAAGCGCTGTGGATTATGTTCCTCGATACCTTCGTAGCAATCGTTGCCGGTCTGATTATCTTCCCGGCATGCTTCAGCTTCGGTATCCAGCCGGACGCAGGCCCGAACCTGCTCTTCATCACCCTGCCCAACGTATTCAACGCTATGAACGGCGGACGTATCTGGGGCACTCTCTTCTTCCTCTTCATGCTCTTTGCGGCAATGTCCACTGTTATTGCCGTATTCGAAATGATTATCTCCAGCATCTGCGAGCTGACCGGCGGTGACCGCCGTCGCCTCATCCCCTTTGCTGTTATCGGCATGATTCTGCTGTCCCTGCCCTGCGTTTTCGGCTTCAATATCTGGAGCGGCTTTGAGCCTCTGGGCAAAGGCACCTGTGTGCTGGATCTGGAAGACTTCCTCGTCAGCAACAATATCCTGCCTTTAGGCAGCCTTATCTTCCTGGCCTTCTGCACTACCCGCTACGGCTGGGGCTGGAACAAATTCATTGAAGAGGTTGATACCGGCAAGGGCATAGGCTTCCCGAAATGGATGCGCTTCTATGCAACCTACATTCTGCCGCTGATTGTCCTGTATATCTTCTTCAACGGCTATTACGCCATGTTCTTCAAATAACATAAGTAAAAACAAAACGAGCAAGATAGTAGTTTTTCGCTACTGTCTTGCTCATTTTTTATGCGCTGCGCGCTTTATTTTTTATTACAGCTTGCTTTGCAGCTTCTCCAGCTTGGCCTGCTGCACTGCCAGCACCTTGTCACCGATAGCGAACTGCTTCTCGTTTTCGGAGAAAGCGGGGCCGCCGTAGGATTTACGTGCTTCTACGCAATGCTCGGGCTTCAGAGCTACCAGCAAATCGCTCTCGAAGAGGTCGGAGAACTGCTTGTATTCCTCCAGAGAAATCTCCGGCAGGAATTTGCCCTGATGAATTGCATAGGCAACGCATTTGCCGACAACCTCATGTGCCTGACGGAAGGGCAGTCCCTTGCGTACCAGATAGTCTGCCAGGTCGGTGGCATTGGAGAAATCCTTGCTCACTGCCTGTGCCATCTTGTCCACATTAACCGTCATCGTCAGAATCATATCACGATAAACAGCCAGCGTGAATTTAACGGTGTCGATAGCGTCGAAGAAGCCTTCCTTATCCTCCTGCAGGTCCTTGTTATAGGTCAGCGGCAGGCCCTTAGCCGTTGTCAGCATAGCCATCAGATGACCATACACACGGCCGGTTTTACCGCGTACCAGCTCGGAAATATCAGGGTTCTTCTTCTGCGGCATCATAGAAGAGCCGGTGGCAAAAGCATCGTCCAGCTCCACAAAGCCGAATTCGGTGCTGCTCCAGAGGCAGATTTCCTCGCTCAGACGGCTCATGTGCATCATGAGAGTGGAAGCAAAGGAAAGAAATTCAATAATATAGTCACGGTCGCTTACTGCGTCCATGCTGTTCGGATAAACTGTGCCGAAGTTCAGCTCCTCCGCAACCATAAAGCGGTCGATGGGGAATGTAGTGCCTGCAATCGCACCGGCACCCAGCGGCATCATGTCCGCGCCTTCCCAAACGCCCAGCAGGCGGCGGAAGTCACGCTGCAGCATATTGAAATATGCCAGCATATGATGAGCAAAGGTAATCGGCTGCGCACGCTGCAGATGGGTATAACCCGGCATCAGAGTTTTTTCGTGCTTTTTTGCAACTGTTAAAAGAGCTTCCTCAAATTTAAGCAACAGCTCAGCAATTTCGGCAACCTCACGCTTCATATACATATGCATATCGAGTGCAACCTGGTCGTTACGGCTGCGTGCGGTATGCAGACGGGCACCGGCGCTGCCGATACGTTCGGTCAGACGCGCTTCCACATTCATATGAATGTCCTCCAGCGCAACGTCAAAATGGAAGTTGCCTGCTTCAATATCAGCCAGGATGTCTTTCAGACCGGCAATAATTTTCTCCCCGTCCTCTGCCGGAATGATACCGCATTTAGCCAGCATACCGGCATGTGCAATGCTACCGCGGATATCCTCGTGATATAAGCGTTTATCAAAATCAATGGACGCATTAAATGCGTCCACCAATTCGTTCGTATTCTTACTGAAACGACCGCCCCAAAGCTTAGCCATTATTTCAGGTTGCCTTTCTTCATCAGCGCTCTAACCTTCAGCGGCAGGCCGAAGAGGTTGATGAAGCCGGTAGCATCTGCCTGGTTGTAAACTTCGTCTTCGCCGAAGGTTACATATTCCTGGCTGTACAGGGAGTACGGGGATTTAACGCCTGCACTGTAGATGTTGCCTTTATAAAGTTTTATGCGAACAGTACCGGTAACGGTTTTTTGAGTTTCGTTAACGAAAGCATCCAGAGCCTCACGCAGCGGGCTGAACCACATGCCATCGTAAACCAGCTCGGAATAACGGATAGAAACCTGTTGCTTGAAGGATTGGGTTGCACGGTCCAGGCAAAGGTTTTCCAGATCGTTGTGGCCGTAGTAGATGATAGCGCCGGCAGGGTTTTCATAAACGCCACGGGATTTCATGCCAACCAGACGGTCTTCAACCATATCGGTAATACCAACAGCGTTGCGGATACCGATTTCGTTCAGTTTTTCAACGAGCTTAGCCGGGCTGAGTTTTTCACCATTAACGCTTACAGGTACGCCTTCAACGTATTCCAGTTCAACATATTCCGGTTTATCGGGAGCTTTTTCAGGAATGTTGGTAACGATGAACAGTTCATCTTTCGGTGCATTCCACGGATCCTCCAGGTCGCTGCCTTCATGGGACAGATGCCACATGTTGCGGTCCATGGAGTAGTCATGGTCATGAGATACAGGGATAGGAATGTTGTGTGCTGCAGCATAGTCGATTTCCTGGTCACGGCTGCGCAGTTCCCACTCACGCCACGGAGCGATGATTGCCAGCTGCGGAGCCAGAGCCTTTACGGACAGTTCGAAACGAACCTGGTCATTGCCTTTGCCGGTAGCACCATGAGCAATAGCATCAGCGCCTTCTTTTTCAGCGATTTCAACTAATTTTTTAGCAATCAGCGGACGAGCGAAGGAAGTACCCAGCAGGTATTTCTTTTCGTATACAGCACCGGCCTTAACGGTGGGCCATACATAGTCGCTGATGAATTCTTCTTTCAGGTCCATGATGTAGCATTTGCTTGCACCGGTTTTCAGTGCTTTGTCATGAACGGGTTCCAGTTCGTCGCCTTGGCCAAGGTCAGCGCAGGCAGCGATAACTTCGCAGTTGTTGTAATGCTCTTTCAGCCAGGGGATGATTACGGATGTATCAAGGCCACCGGAGTAAGCCAGAACTACTTTCTTAATATCTTCTTTTTTCATTATAATAGCCTCCCATTTCTGTATAATGCTATGCATTAGTGAATAAACTTACAAACTTCTTGTATTATATACCCTTTTTATGCATAAATCAAGTATTTAAGCGCATGTATACAATACTTTTTGTGTACTAGATGTAACAAAAAACCTAAAATATAGCTTATTTCAGAAAATTTTGTCTGTATACAAGAACGGCTAAGCATATAAACTATACGCTCAGCCGTTATATTTATACATTCAAGACCTGATTTAGAGTACTTCGTCGCTCATCAGCAGTGCCATAATAGCCTTTTGTACGTGCAGTCTGTTCTCTGCCTGGTCAAATACAACAGATTGCGGTCCTTCCAGCACCTCCTCGGTAATTTCTTCACCGCGGTGTGCGGGCAGGCAGTGCAGAACGATTGCTTCCGGACGTGCTTCGTTCAGCAGCGCCTGGTTAATCTGATAATTATGCAGTGCTTTGAAACGAACCTCACGCTCTGCTTCCTCGCCCATGCTGGTCCATACATCGGTATAGAGCACATCGGCGCCCTTGGCAGCCTTGAAGAGATCCTCCTCTACGGTAATGCTGCAGCCGGTTTGGGCAGCATCCTCCTGTGCCAGACGCAGGATTTCCGGATCAGGCTGATAGCCCTTCGGGCTGGCGCAGATCATGTTCATGCCAACCTTGGCGCAGGCAAACATCAGAGAGTGTGCCATGTTATTGCCATCGCCTACATAAACCAGCTTACGGCCTTTGAGCACCTTCATCTTCTCTTGAATAGTGAAGATATCGGTCAGAGCCTGACAAGGATGCAGCAAATCGGTCAGGCCGTTTATAACGGGAACGCTTGCATATTTAGCTAGCTCAATAACGGAATCGTGAGAGAAAGTACGGATCATAATACCGTCAACGAAGCGGGAAAGCACACGCGCGGTATCACGGATAGGCTCGCCGCGGCCGATCTGGGAAGCGGAATCGCTCAGATAAATCGGATGGCCGCCCAGCTGCCAGAAGCCTACCTCAAAAGAGGTTCTGGTACGTGTAGAAGCCTTGGAGAACAGCATAGCCAAAGTTTTGCCCTTCAGATACTGGTGAGGCTCACCGGCCTTTTGCTTACGTTTCAATTTTTTTGCCACATCAAGAATTGTTGCGACCTCGCCTACGCTAAGGTCATGAATAGAAATCAGGTCTTTGTCTTTTAAACTCATTTTTTATCCCCTCTCGTTTTTTAACAGGCCGCCAGCGCCTTATCCAACGCAGCAACCACGATATCAATTTCTTCCCTGCTGATAATCAGCGGCGGTACAATGCGGATAACATTGCCTGCAGTGCAGTTCACAATAACATTGTTCGACAAACAGCTTTCCACAATCGGCTTGCCCTCACCGGCAACCTCCATGCCCAGCATCAGGCCGCAGCCGCGGACATCGGTAACCTTGTCAGGATATTTTTCCTGCAGCTTACGCAGCTCATTCTTAAAGTATTCGCCCTTCTCAGCAACCTTGTCTACCAAGCCTTCGGACTTGATAGTCGTCAGCGTTGCGTACACAGCGGCGCAGGCCAGCGGGTTACCGCCGAAGGTGCCGCCGTGGTCGCCGGGTTTAAACACATGCGCCAGACGCTCCGGCACAGCAAAGCCTGCAACCGGGAAGCCGCCGCCGATGCCCTTGGCGAAGGTCAGGATATCAGGCTTCACGCCACTGTGCATATAAGCAAACCATTTGCCGGTACGCGCAACACCGGTCTGCACCTCATCAAAAATCAGCAGTGCATCATGCTTGTCGCACAGCGCACGCACCTGCTGCAGATATTCGTCAGACGGTACATGTACGCCGCCCTCACCCTGGATAGGCTCCAGCAGAACAGCGCAGACATCATCATCCATCTGTGCCTCCAGCGCCTTGATATCGCCGTAGGGTACAAGCACATGTCCGGGGCTCAGCGGACCGTAGCCGACATGATAATAATCATGGCCGGTAGCAGCCAGCGTATCAAAGGTACGTCCGTGGAAGGATTCGTCCGCAGAAATAATTTTATATTTCGTAGGTGCTTTGCTCACGCCGTATTTACGCGCCAGCTTCATAGCGCCCTCATTGCCCTCGGCACCGCAGTTGGCAAAGAAAATGCGGTCCATGCCGGTAGCCTCGGCCACCATACGCAACGCCTTAGCCTGAATCTCAGTATAATACAGGTTGGAGCAATGCATCAGCTTGCTTGCCTGCTCGCTGATAGCCTTCACCAGCACCGGATGATTGTAGCCAAGGCTGTTGACAGCGATACCGGCAAAGGCATCCACATACTCATTGCCCTCGTTGTCCCACACACGGCAGCCCTGGCCAAGCTCCATAACCATCGGATATCTGCCGAATACAGGCAGATAGTATTTTTCTGTTTCTTCTATAATTGCTTTTTTATCCATCGTCAAGAATATCTCCCCCTCATACAAGCCCCTGCTGTCAGATTTCCTTAACTACCTCGGTACCAACGCCCTTGTCGCTGAAAAGCTCCATCAGAATAGAATGCTCGGCACGGCCGTCAATAATATGTGTTTTCTTGGCACCGCCGCTAAGAGCCTTAATGCAGGAGCGAACCTTAGGAATCATGCCGCCATCAATGCTGCCCTTAAGAATAAGCTCATGAGCCTTTTCAAAGCTCAGAGTGGAAATGAAGCTGCTTTCATCCGGATATGCGGAATAAATACCGCGGACATCAGTCAGCACCAGCAGCTTTTCTGCCTTCAGCGCACCGGCAATTTCACCGGCAGCAACATCTGCATTAATGTTATAGGTTTCACCCTCATCACCAACGCCGGTCGGAGCGATTACAGGAATATAACCGCCGTCCAGCAGGCAGTTAATCAAATCGGTATTGACCTCCTTAACGCTGCCGACAAAGCCGATATCTACCAAGTTGACCTCACCGTTTTCATAAACATCAGCCAGATATTTTTTAGCCTTCAGCAGATTAGCATCCTTACCGTTGAGGCCAACAGCCTTACCGCCCAAAGCATTCAAACGGCCGACAAGATCAGTGTTCATTTTGCCTACAAGCGCCATTTCGGCAATAGCTGCGGATTCTGCATCGGTTACACGCAGACCGCCGACAAATTCGCTCTTTTTACCGGCCTGCTCCAGCTGACGGCTGATTTCCGGACCGCCGCCGTGAACAACTACCGGACGCATGCCGGCGTATTGCAGGAACAGGATATCCTGCAGTACCTTGTTTTTCAAATCATCGTTAAGCATAGCGTTGCCGCCGTACTTTACCACAATGGTTTTATCTTTAAAATTGCTCAGATACGGCAGTGCTTCCATTAAGGTATGTACTTGTTGTTCGTTCATTAACATAGGTGATGTCCTCCCTCATTTTTTTATATTTGTCTTGCGTTTATATTTATTACTTCTGCTTCTCTCCAAAGACGCAAGAGAAGCTATCAAATGACCACCCTTATTTTACACGTTTATATTTATTAATTGCTTCCCATTCTCTCTGAAGACGCGAGAGAAGGTATTAGATGCGAGCAATGGTGACGACGGCGTACTAGAGGTACGTCGAGGAACCATTGTGAAGCAGATGATGCCTTATATCGCGTCGCTTAGGTATGGTATTCACCGTTGATCTTCACATACTCATAACTGAAATCGCAAGTCCACACAGTTGCGCTTTCCTCACCGGCACCCAGGTCGATGCTCATGGAAATATCATGCTCAGCCATAGTCGGCGCCAGCTTTTCGGCAGGCACATTGCAGTTCATGCCGTTTTCTACCAGACGGATACCGCCGATAGAAAGATTTACCTTATCTGCCTCCATGGCAGCGCCGCTGTAGCCTGCAGCGCAGACAATGCGTCCCCAGTTCGGGTCCTCGCCGAAGAAGGCTGTTTTTACCAGCGGCGATTTGGCAATAGCCATCGCTGCGGTTTTGGCATCCTCCCAGGTTGCGGCACCGGTAACATTTACCTCGAGGAATTTGGTAGCGCCCTCGCCATCATGCGCAATCATTTTGGCAAGGTCGGTAGCACAGGCAACCAGCGCTTCAAAGAAAGCCGGATAATCCGGATGCTCCTCCGAAAGAATGATTTCGTTTTCGGCAAGACCGTTGGCAAGCACAATCATGCTGTCATTAGTGCTGGTATCGCCATCAACCACAACCATGTTGAAGGATTTGTCGGCAGCCTTTTTCACCGCACGCTTCAGCACATCGGGAGCAACGGCAGCATCAGTAGTGATGAAGGTCAGCATAGTTGCCATGTTCGGATGAATCATACCCGCACCCTTGGCAATACCGGCAAAGGTTACCTTCTTGCCGCCGATTTCCGTTTCATAGGCAGCGTGCTTGATAAAGGTATCCGTAGTCTGAATCGCCATAGCGCAGCTTTCGCCCTCGCATTCGTCCAGGCTGTCGACAGCATCGGCAATGCCGGTCAGCAGCTTGTCCATCGGCAGGAATTGGCCTATAACACCGGTGGAGCAGGCAAAGACTGCTTCCGGAGCAATGCCTAAAAGCTCTGCCGTATGCGCCTGCATTTTCTTGGCATCCGCCAATCCCTGCTCGCCCGTGCAGGCGTTGGCACAGCCGCTGTTTACGGCAATAGCCTGCGCATAACCGTGCTTGTTGACCTCGCGGCTCACGAGTACAGGAGCAGCGCACATTTTATTTTGTGTAAATACCGCACCGCAGGCAGCAGGCACGGTACTGAAAATAACTGCTACATCATGATTGCCGCTGGCTTTGATACCGGCCTTGACGCCGGCAGCAAGGAAGCCCTGCGGTGCAGTCACCCAGCCTTCAAATTTCTTCATGAGATTCCCCTCTTTCCTTGGTGCTTACATCTTTTCTTCTGCAGCAGCATCACCGCTAAGCACCTTTTTATAGTATAATAGTTATAACAAGCTTAAGGAACAAGCGGCAGCTGACGCAGGCCGGCAGCTTCATCAATGCCAAACATTACATTCATGTTCTGCACTGCCTGTCCCGCAGCACCCTTAACCAGATTATCAATACAATTCATTACAATAATACGGCCTGTACGCTTATCGGTCTGCCAGCCAAGGTCCACATAGTTGGAGCCGCGGATATTCTTCAATTCTGGGCAGCCTCCCTTGCCGCGCAGGCGGATGAAAAATTCATCGCCGTACATTGCCTGATAGGCCTCTTCTATCTGAGCATCCGTCACGCCCTGCTTCAGCTGTGTGTAGCAGGTTGCATAAATACCGCGGTCCACAGGCAGCAGATGCGGTGTAAACTGAATCACTACATCCTCACCGGCAAACTCGCTGTAAATCTGCTCGATTTCCGGCGTGTGGCGGTGTGAAGCAACACCATAGGCCTTAAAGCTTTCGTTGACGCTGCAGTAAAGGCTGCCTGCCTTCAAACTGCGTCCCGCACCGGTCGTACCGCTTTTGGCATCAATCACAATGCCCTTAGTTTCAATCAGCTTATATTTTAAAAGCGGCACCAGCGCCAGAATGCTACAGGTTGTATAGCAGCCGGGATTTGCCACCAACTGCGCCCCGCGCACCTTGTCACGGAAAAGCTCGGTCAGACCGTAGACAGCCTGTGCCTCCGGGTCTTCATGCTTCACCTTGTACCACTGTTCAAACACATGGTAATCCTTAAATCTATAATCGCCGCCGAGGTCAATAATCTTGGTCTTGCTGCCTCGCAGCTGCTTGCCTATCTTCATCGCATGGCCATGAGGCAAGGCAATAAAAATCACATCACTTGCTGCAGCAATAGCATCCAGCTCCTGCATAGACTGCAGATTCTTTTCAATGCGTCCTGACAAATGCGGATACATAGAAGCAATCGCCTCTCCCGTACTGCTTTCAGAGGTAATCACGGCAATTTCCGCTTCCGGATGTCCGTCCAGAAGTCGCAGAAGCTCAACTCCTGCATAGCCTGTTGCACCGATAACACTTGCTTTCATATCCATCCTCCTTTGTACTCGATAATTATACAACCAAATTGTATAATTTTGCAAGCACTTTGTGAATTTTTTTGTAAAAATTAAGGGACAATAATCCATTTTACAATCTTATTTTACTACCTAAAAGGTAAATATACCAGTATTTTTTGCCAAATTCACACTTTATTGTTACAATAGACGTGAAAGCTATACACGTCACTGTTTAAAATATATCAAAATTACTAACGAGGTGTATCTTATGTTTAAAATCATTATCATGGCTTTGCTTATTTTTATAGGCATGGTGGGTTATGACAACATTACGGATAAGGCCCAGCCTACCACCCCCGTACAGCAGGAACAGCAGAAGGTCAGCAAGCACGAAAAATCCGCCGCTATGGCGCTTTTCACCAGCCTGCTGCCTCCCAAGGAGGAATGGCCATCGCCCGTACATAAATTTTATCTGGCTTTTAATATGGATGAGGTTATTGATCCTATCCGCCAAACCCCGAACTGGACGAGTCTTGACGCCATGTCGCGCGATATCCCGCAGGCACTCATTGCTATCGAGGACCACGCTTTTTATAATCACGGCGCTATTGCCGTAGAAGGCATTCTGCGCGCCGCACTGGCCAACATCAACGCCGGCGAGGTAGTGCAGGGCGGCAGCACGCTGACACAGCAGTTTGTCAAAAATGTTTTTCTGTCGCACGAGCAAAGCATGGAGCGTAAAATTGAAGAGGCCGTGCTCTCGCTCATGCTGGAGGATAATTACAGTAAGGACGAAATTTTGGAGCTTTATCTGAACACCACCTACTTCGGCGCAGGCAGCACCGGTATTAAGCAGGCCAGCAGAACCTACTTCGGCAAGGCACCTTCGGCACTGACTCTGGCCGAGGCCGCCGTGATTGCTTCGCTTCCCTACGCGCCCACCAGCCTCAATCCGCTGGAAAACCCCGAGGGCTGCAAAAAACGTCAGCTGCTGGTGTTGGCCGCTATGCATAAATATGGTATGATTAATCAGGGACAGCTGGCAGAAGCCAAGGCCGAAAAAATCCGTCTCACCAACGGCACCGTCATGTAAAGCTGTAACAAAATCGACATTGTATATTTTTTAATTAAAGTTTATCGGTAAAAGCTTTGTTTTGCTTGACCGCCTCATGCTTCATATATATAATTAAAGCTTAAGCAAAATCACTCAAAGAAGGTCAAAATCATGGAAACTACAACATTAGATAAGCTTCCCTTAGGTCAGGAGGCTATCATCGCTAAGGTCGGCGGCGAAGGCAGCATTCTGCGTCGCCGTCTGCTGGATATGGGGCTCACGCCCCGCACCCGCGTCATGGTACGCAAGCGCGCACCGCTCGGTGACCCGTTGGAAATCTCTCTGCGCGGCTACGAGCTGACGCTGCGTGCGGAGGAAGCCGCAAAAATCACTGTAACGCCGGAGGTGAGCGAAGCATGAAGCTACATTTCGCCCTCGTCGGCAACCAGAACTGCGGCAAAAGCACGCTGTTCAACTATCTCACCGGCAGTAACCAGCACGTCGGCAACTTTCCCGGCGTAACCGTCCAGAAAAAGGAAGGTACAATTCTCGCCGTGCCCGACGCAGGCGTTATCGACCTGCCAGGCATCTACTCGCTTTCTCCCTACACCTCGGAAGAAATTGTTACGCGTGACCTGCTGTTATACAATAAGCCGGACGCAATTATCAACGTCATCGACGCAACTAATATCGAACGTAGCCTCTATCTTTCGCTGCAGCTCATTGAACTGAATATCCCGATGGTCATCGCCCTCAACATGATGGACGAGCTCACCGGCAGCGGCGGCAGTATTGACATCAAGGCAATGGAGGATTCGCTGACCGTGCCTGTTGTCCCCATCACCGCCAACTCCGGCGAGGGCGTAGGCGAGCTTCTGCGCCGCGCCGTAGAGGTAGCGCAAAACCAGCAGCTGCCACAGCGCCTGGATTTCTGCAGCGGTCCTGTGCACACCGCTATTCACAGTATCGCCCACTTAATTGAGACCAAAGCACGCCGCCAAAACCTGCCGCTGCGCTTTACCGCCACCAAGCTTATCGAGGGTGACAGCGACTTCGCCAAGGCGCTGCAGCTTTCGGAAAACGAATGCGATATCATCGGCCACTTCGTTACCGAAATGGAGCAAAACCTCAAAACGGATAAGGAAGCGGCGCTGGCAGATATGCGCTACGCCTATATCGAGGACCTCTGCGCGCAGACCGTGCAGAAGCCCACGCATACGGAAGCACAGCTGCGCTCTGTCAAAATTGACCATTATCTGACGCATAAATTTTATGCTATCCCTATTTTCGTGCTTATCATGGGCCTTGTATTCTGGCTCACGTTTGACGTTATCGGCGCCTTTCTCAGTGACATCCTCAGCAATGTTATCGATGCTGTAACAGCTTCGGTTGATAACACGCTCACCGTGCTGGATATTGCACCTCCGATGCATTCGCTGATTATCGACGGCATCTTCTCCGGTGTCGGTGCCGTGCTTTCCTTCCTGCCGACCATCGTTACGCTATTCTTCTTCCTTTCGATGCTCGAGGACAGCGGTTACATGGCGCGTGTCGCCTTCGTTATGGATAAGATGCTGCGTAAAATCGGTCTCTCCGGTTCGTCCTTCGTTCCGATGATTATCGGCTTCGGCTGCAGCGTGCCGGCAATCATGGCCTCGCGCACCCTCGCCAGTGAGCGCGACCGCAAAATGACCATCATGCTCACACCGTTCATGAGCTGCAGCGCCAAGCTCCCCATCTACGGTATGTTCATTGCCGCCTTCTTTCCTCACAGCGGCGGTCTTGTCATGCTTTCGCTCTACCTCACCGGTATCTGCGTTGCTGTTCTCTCCGGCTTTTTGCTCAACAGCCTGGTGTTCCGCGGCAAGCCTGTTCCCTTCGTCATGGAGCTGCCTGCCTACCGTCTGCCGACGGCGCGCAACATCATCATGCATATGTGGGAAAAGGCCAAGGACTTTCTGCATAAGGCCTTTACGGTTATCTTCCTCGTCAGCATCATCGTCTGGTTCCTGCAAAACTTTGATGTGCGCTTTTACATGGTAGACGCTTCCGACAGCGTTATCGCCTCCATCGGCAAGCTGGCGGCGCCTATTTTCGCACCGCTCGGCTTCGGCAGCTGGCAGGCAACAACCTCGCTCATCTGCGGCATTACAGCCAAGGAAGTTGTCATCAGTACGCTTTCCGTGCTTGCCGTCGGCAGCGGCGGTGCCCCTGATCTGGCAAGCCTCTTTTCGCCGCTCACAGCCTATACCTTCCTGGTGTTCTGCCTGCTCTATCCGCCCTGCGTCGCAGCGCTGGCTACCATTCGCCGCGAGCTGAACTCGGATACCAGCACGCTCTGCCTTATGGGCTATGAGCTTGTTGTGGCCTGGTGCGTAGCGTTTATCGTAAGACAAATCGGCTTAATGCTTGGCTTTGCCTAAAAAATTGCATACGAAAACAGCCCAAAACTCTGATATGAGAATTGGGCTGTTATTTTTTTGTGGCTTTAGCCCGTGGAGCACTATCAAGTTTCTTTTCGAAGAAACGAGATGGTGCTTCACACAGAACCATCCGCTATGCGGGTGCGCATTGATTGTTATACCAAAATACGTCATTCCGATATACAATAGTAAGTGTTCAAGTCACTATTGCAAAGAAAGGCATGAGGTATTAATAGCAAATAAAACTAACGAATTATCACATTCAAAATGGGTATGTAAATATCATATTGTCTTTGCAATGATATTTTCAATCATACATCGTTGTGTCAATTCTATCGAGGCAGACTTTTGCTCCATGTAGCTTTGCCATTCGAGGAAAAGCCTAAGAATAAACTTCCGGGCGATAATTTGAAATATTATCGTTAGAGAAAATCATTAACTACCAGACAGCTTGCCGAGAAAATGGATGTTGTTCCTGCTACTATCCTGATGTATGAACAGAATAAATACCCTATCCCTTATGATGTAGCCAAAGAATGGATTTGATGGGAAATGAATTATGCATACCTCTATTAAAACATGATTTCATATGGTATAATACAAACACTGCGGAAATGTCCAATATAACACGAAGGGAGGACTGCGCATGAAGATAACAGATTTTCTTGGAGAAGCAACAGAATATGATAAAAAGCAGGCAGTTGAACATAAGAAAGTGAAAAGTTGGCTTAAAAGTGTCAGTGCCTTTGCGAATACAGCGGGCGGAACTTTAATTTTTGGTATTACAGATGGTGAAGAAATTGTTGGATTGGAAGATATTAAATCCGATTCTGAATTTATTAGCCAGAAAATCAAAGAAAGAATTTCACCATTTCCAGAAGTTATAATGAAGCTTCGTAAATCCGAAGATGAAAAAGACCTTTTGTTGCTTTATGTACCTGCAGGTGCAGAAACACCTTACTATTATACTGGCGATGGTGTGACAGAAGCTTACATTCGTATTGGTAATGAAAGCGTTGTTGCTGATGCGACTGAACTGAAACGCTTGGTTATGCGTGGTAGAAACTCTTCTTATGATTCGGTGATGTCACCATACAATTATGAGGACTTTTCTTTCAGTAAGCTGAGAGAACGCTATAAATCCTGGACTGGCAACAGTATGACGGAGAAAAGTTTTGAGTCTTTCGGTATCCGAGATGCAAATGGACACCTTACCAATGCAGGCGCTTTGCTTGCTGATGATGCACCCATTCGCTGGTCTCGTCTTTTCTGCACAAGATGGAATGGGTTAGATAAAAGTGGCGGACAGGTTGATGCTTTGGATAGTGCCGAGTATAGTGGCAGTCTTATCATTCTTCTGAATGAGGGCATGAGTTTTGTAAAGCGTAACATGAAAACCATTTGGAAGAAAACACCTGATTCCAGAATTGAAATGCCGGATTATTGCGAGCGAAGTATTTTCGAAGCTTTGGTCAATGCGTTGATTCATAGGGATTATCTGATTAATGGCAGTGAAGTTCATGTGGATATGTTTGATGACCGCCTTTTAATTTATTCTCCGGGTGGAATGCCTGATGGAACACAGATTCAGGGGCGTGATATTGACGATATTCCTTCAACCAGAAGAAATCCTATCCTTGCAGATATTTTTGCCCGCCTTGGATATATGGAACGTCAAGGCAGTGGATTAAGTAAAATCCGTACCGCATACGAAAATGCAGCAAATTATCAACCGGGTTTGGAACCGACCTTCCGATCCAATCGAGTGGAATTTACTGTAAAGCTTCCAAATCTGAATTTTAAAGCATCAAGTAATGAAGCTTTAAATGAGGCAATAAATGAAGCTTTAACTGATAATCAGAAAATGCTCCTTGATATGTTGCGCAATAATCCAACAATTACGCAAAAAGAAATTATTGAACGAGTCTCTTTGTCGAGAAGCACTGTTCAGAGAATGATCAAAGAGTTGTCTGAATTAGGACGATTAGAGAGAATTGGTTCAAAGAAAACTGGCAGTTGGATTGTAAAAGAGTAAAAGAAAATATTTTATTTTGAAATCTCCGTTGTTCTGTTGTAGAATGACGGAGATTTTTTATGTAAATGTTCAGGTGGAACGAGCAGACAGCATCTTCTGATACGACTGAAGGGGATTATAATGTCATCCCAACAAACAAATTTCGGAAATTGACTTTCAGAGGAATTTGAAAAAATATGTGAAGTGGTACACCTTATGCTGCTTGCCAATTTGTGAAGCCAGTAAAAAGTGTGCTACTTCTTATTGCAATTTAGGTATAGCTTTGGATAAATTAAGTGTAAAAGAGTACGAAGCCCCTTTCAAGGGTAACTAGTAGTCAAAACGCCCCTAACAGGAGCGGCGAAGGTGATAAGTACAATGTGGCTTGAAAAAAGTGAAAGCCAACGTCTTGAGGTGCTGGCTATTATTAAGGGCTTATAGCCCGTCATCAAACCGCCCGTTTGACGGGTGCTCCTGATTTTGCAAAGATTATTTTGCTGCGTTCAGCTGCTTTATCAACGCATACGCCTGCTGCCAGCTCGTCAGCGACAGCTGCCACAGCTCGCTGTACGCCCGCACTGTATCCTTTGGCGAACTTGCATGCAACGCGCGCAGTCCCCGCACTCCTGCATAAGGATAGTACGGAATGCACGTCCGCGCCTCCTCTGGCGTCTGCAAAAGCGCCTGCGCCAGCGCCAAATGCCCCTGCTGCAAACACCACAGCCAGCGGGCAAACTCCGCCAGCGTTTCCTTGACCACGGCAGCCTGCGCCGCCTCAGTCTGCCGCCCGTACCAATAGCGCTGCGCCTGCTTGTGCTCCGCACTCTGCACCGCAGCGCCGGCAGCGCCAAACTGCGCCAGCACCGCCTGATAATGCAGCAGATGAACACGCTCATGCACCAGCACGGAATCATAATAGGCTGCGTAATCCCAGCCATGAGCAGCACATTCCTGCCTGATAGCATTCACATAAAGCGTAATGCCCTTGCCCGCAGCAAACTCTCCATGCAGCAAGCGTTTGAACTTTAGCTGCTGCAGCTTTTTGCTCCAGCTGTTATATTGCTTAGCCAGCCTTGGCAATGCAGTGATGTCATACTCCTCCTGCAATGCTTCCGCACACTCGAGTAATTGCCTGCCCTCGCGCTGTACGGCAACCGTGTCATAGCGCCCGTACTGCCTGTAAAGCAGCGCTTCGGATTCGGCATACGCTACAGGCAGGCCAAGCTGTTCGGGAGCAGTGACGATATTTTCTAAGATAATTTCTAACATTCTTTTTGAATAAACAAGCACTTTGCCGCCTCTCGGGCCATCTCTGCGCTTAAATTATAATACCATGGCAATGGTCAATCTCATGCTGGATAATCTGCGCCGTAAAGCCGCTGAAGCTCTGCTTACACTTTTTAAACTGCATGTCCTGATAGGCCACGGTAATTTTTTCATAGCGTACTGCAGCACGCTCACCCTCAAGTGACAGGCAGCCTTCCTCCGTCATATACTTGCCGGAGCGCTTGGTAATCTCCGGGTTCAGCATCGCAATATTCGTAGGGCCTATATTTACGGCGATAACGCATTTCTGCACGCCAATCATGTTTGCTGCCAAGCCCACGCAACGGTCCGCATGAGCTGCGAGAGTATCTAATAAATCCTGTGCTACTGCAATATCCATAAAGGTTGCAGGCTGCGATTTTTGTGCCAAAAAGGCTTCGTCTCTAATTATTGGTTTTTCCATGGTGTACCTCCGTTGGGTTTTTGCTTAACGCCAAGCTCGTCATCAAAAAGACTTTCACATAAGACTATAAGTAATCATCCTTCAAAATAATCATAAATCTTTGCTTCTACCGGCGTTTTCATCTCATAAAACATTTGCACAATAGAAAGCTTTTCGCCCTTATTGCCAGTAATAGTTGTACCGATGCTCTGCTTATGCAGCATTTCGCCCATAAAATAAAACTCTGAGCCCTCAGCATCACTCTTTTTGATAAACAGGAGCTTCAGTGTTTCCGGCTGTTCAATCGCCACAACCTCCGGCGAATCAATATTAACTCTGCTACGCGTCTGCCAGTTAAAAATCGTAGGACTGGCAAATCTGTCATCATATTTAGTGCTTTTGCTAATGTTTTCATCCTTTTTATAGGTAACAAATATCGGACAAGTATTGTATTTAACCCTATAGCCATAAACAACAGCGCTTTCATCCTTCGCCCAGTTCAATATACGGCAGACATCCTTACGCGTATATGAACCATACAGCTTAAAGCCATGATAAAATTTTGCTGGCTTATAATCAGACAAAAAGCGTTTTTCCGCATAGGCTAAAGCGTCATTAACGTAGCCGTAAAATTCCTTATTGGCAAGCAATTTGCTAAACTTTTCACTTAAACAGATACTGCCTGCATTCGCATTCACCAACGGTATATTACCATATTTTTGGGCATCCGCAGTTTTAAAAAATTGCATACTCAATACATTCACTACGCTGGCAACAGTTGCTGCCGAAGTTGCGAGCTGATACTTATCCTGCATGTATTGAATAAATGCAGGCACATCAATTTGTGCATGCTGCATTAAATAGCGCAGCAGCACAACCTCTTCCAAGCGTCTGCCATTAGCAAGCTCCAAGCAGATAAACTCCAGCAGCTTACACTGAGAGGCATTTAACGTGCTTTCGTAAGGATCTGCATACTGTCTGAAGTTGTAATAGGATTTCTTCTTTTGGATAAACAGATATGGATCCTTGTCACCCAAAGCCAGAAAATCAAGCATCATCGGTGCATGACCAAGCTTAGATTTAACTAACTGATAAGATTCCTTTAGCTGACGCAGCTCTAGGAAATTATTTTTATTTAAGGATTCAAAAATGCGCTCACGAACTACATCGGTAAAATAAACCGTCGAGGCCCCCGGTAAAAAGTTATTATGCACAATGCGACGCAGCTTTTCCTTACTGCCGCTGCGGTCGCCATACAAGGCTATCGGCAGCATGTAATTATTTTCATAGTTACCGATAAAATCAATAACCTCCAGATAGCGCTTTGCCTTGCTCTTACGCAGACCACGGCCAAGCTGCTGTACAAAGACAATGGCAGATTGCGTAGGACGCAGCATGATAATCTGATTTACAGAAGGAATATCTACGCCTTCATTCAAAACATCAACGGAGAAAAGATAATCGAGCTTATCTACGCCCTCCTCGTCGCTTTCAAGACGCTTGATAATCCTTGCGCGCTCTTCCTCACTGGTAGCACCAGCCAAAAAGGCTGCTTTTTTGCCATGCTTATTAAACGCTTCCGACAAGGCTTTCGCTTCTTCTATCCTGCTGCAAAAGACAATACCCTTGACGCGCCCCTGGTCACAGCCATAAAAATCTGCATAATACAGGATATTTTTGACACGCTCTTCACTTGTCAGGCGCACAAAATCGGCATTATCATCTAAAAGCTCGCCATCTACAACAATTTCGCTTACGCCGTGATAATGAAACGGCACCAGCATATTTTCAGCCAAGGCCTGATTTAAACGGATTTCGTAAGCAATATTATGGTCGAAGGTTTTAAAAATATCGCAGTCATCAGAGCGCTCCGGCGTTGCCGTCATACCTAATAAAAATTTGGGCTTAAAATAGCTCAGCACCTTTTGGTAGCTTTTGGCTCCTGCATGGTGCGCTTCGTCGATAATAATATAATCAAACGCATCCGGCGCAAAGGCATGCAGGTTTTCATCCTTCACCAAGGTCTGCACAGTAGCAAAAACATAATCCCTGTCTATTTCTCTGTGACCGCTGGTAAACAAGCCTGTCGTGATATGCTCATCAATAATCTGCTCAAAGCTCTCCTTAGATTTACGCGCAATCAGCCCGCGATGCACAATAAACAGGCAGCGTTTAGGCTGCGCTGCCCTCACATCAAAAGCCGAAAGATACGTTTTACCGGTACCAGTAGCAGAAATCAGCAAAGCACGATTTTTGCCCTCTGCCCTGAGCGCTGCAATATTTTGCAAGGCTGCTACCTGCATTTTATTAGGATTGATTTTGTACAGCTTATGTATTTTTGTATAAGCACGCTGTCGTTGGCTGCGCGCTTCACCATAAATGCGCTCATAGGCAGCAATCCATTCCTCAGTAACCGGCGTAGCATCATCCCACGCCTGATTAAGCTCCTCCTGCATCTGCCTGATTAAAGCGCCATCCTTCATGGAAGAAAGCTGCACATTCCACTCACGGTTAACCGTCAGCGCACTTTGCGTCAAATTACTGCTGCCAACAATCATAGTGTAATTTTCATCTTTAGCAGAGGTTGCGTGTGTATGGAACAAGTAACCCTTGGCATGGAAATTATAATCAGAGGTGATTATCTTCAATTCCAGATTGGGAAACTGCAGTAATCTGCGCAGCGCTCGCGGTTCCGTAAAGTTTTGGTATTGCGAGGCCAAAATTTTTCCCTTAATATGCTTATTCTCCAATTCCTTTAGCGTGTCAATCAAGCAGGCAATACCGCTGTTAGTTACAAACGCCACAGAAAAGAAAAATTCATCACAATGCTCCAGCTCAAAGAGCAGGTTTTCCAATACCTTTACCTGCTCCTGCTGATTATTAGTTAATATCTTCGGCAAAAAGCGCTCGTCAGTTTCAATATTAAAATCAATAAAGCCCGCCTCAAGATACAAGGCAAGTTCACTGCTGTTCACGATTATTCAATCTTCTCTTGCTGCAGGCGCTCTACAATCGGCATATCTGCTGCCGCCCAATCTAAGGTGTTCAAATCTGCCGGAGCCAGCCATTTTGCTGCCACATGCTCCTTTATAACGAACTTAGGCTGTGCCAGCTTGCACACATACGCATGCATGGTAATCGCAAAATCCGGATAGGTGTGCTCCACCGTCATCAGATACGCATCCTCAGGAATGCTGATATCCATATCCATTTCCTCGCGCAGCTCGCGTTCCAGCGCAGTATGACGCTCTTCGCCGGCCTCTACCTTACCGCCGGGAAACTCAAATTTATAGCTTACATAATCAAATTTGCCTTTATTACGCTGCATGCACAAAATCTTGCCGTCATGCTCAATTACCGCTGCCACTACCTCATAATGCTTCATCATTACAACCTCCGTGCGTTTTCTCTTGTTTCCTTCAACAAAACCACTGCATCATATACCGCTTCTCCATTAGTACCGGGAATAATATCCTCAAAATCAGCATAGCTTCTGTTATACGAATTAATAACTTCATTTTGACTATTATAAAACGTAGCATGCAGTGTTCTACTCATTCTGCAGTCAAGATCATATTCATCATGCGAAATAAGATATTCATCTTTATCTGCGTCATACCATTCCACCCATACAAGCGCACATTGATGATTTCTATGCGCATATTTTTCGCTACCTGTGTAAAATCTAGCCGTTGCCGTATCAATCCACATTCCATAATGTGCATCAGAACCTATCCAATACCATCTCGGCGGCTGCGGCGGATTAAAGGCTGCACAGGTTGCAGTCAACGACAGCAGCAAAACTAACAAACACAATATTTTCTTCATCAAAATCACACCTTTCAGGCTCATTTATCCAAAGCCTTCTTTCTATTCCCTATTCTACCCCACTTCTTCTCCTTAAGCAACCTTCTACCGCTCCGTCAGCACATCAAAGCTCTTGCCATCCGTTGTCACCGTCAGCGTACCGTGGTCATGCGTCGTCAGCACCTTCGCGCCAAGATGCGTTAAGCTGCCCACCACGTTCTTGTTCGGATGCTTGTAAATCGAAAAATCACCGCAGCTGATGAGCGCATATTTAGGCTTAACCTTGCTAATGAACGGCCAATAGGACGATGTTTTGCTGCCGTGATGCCCCACCTTCAGCACATCCGCCTGCAGCGCAGTGCCGTATTTTTGCTGCAGCGCATCCTCCACCGGTGCCTCCGCATCACCCGTCAGCAGCATCTTAAAGCTGCCGTAATGCAGCATCAGCACCAGGCTGGTGTTATTCAAATTTTTCATATCCTTTTTGCTGAGGAAGTCTCCCGGCGCCAGCACCTCGATATAATAATTTTTGTCAATCGTAATCTTATCCCCGGCCTTCAGCGCCTGTCCGTTATACCTGCCGGCGCGCAAATCACTGTTCAACGCCACAGAAGCTTTGTAACCGCTGTTGACATAACCGCTGTCATAAATATTGCTGACACCGTATTTACCGCGCACATACATGATATTACCCATATGATCACGGTGATGGTGTGTCACAAAAACCGTCTTGATTCTGCTGACGCTGGCTTTGTCGAGCGCCTTAATCAGCGCCTGCCTGCCGCCGCTGTCGCCAACCTTGTCCTTAACGTCGTTGCCCACATCAATCATGATATTACGCTTGCCGTCCTGCAGCAAAATCGCATCTGCCTGCCCCACATCCAGCACACTGATACGCAGTCTGCCCTGCGCTGTGCCTGTGTCCTGCTTTTGCTGCATGCTCTGCGGCAGGTTATTTTTTACCGCCGCACGCACGCTTTCGGCGTTTGGCTGATAAAGACCGCTGTACGCAGCCAGCGCCACGATAAAGGCTATAATAATCTGAAAAACAAGCTTTAATTTACGCATGCGTATCTTACTTCCCATTTCTTTTATAAATCAGCAGCTTCGTTTACTGATACATTTATTATATCACGCACATAAAAAAGCGTACATACTTGCAAGTCGTATGTACGCTTCTTTCTTAATCTGTCAGTTTAAAGTTTATAAAATTTTTTTCTTTAACCTCCGTCACGAACGCTCAACTGCAACAAGCAATGCTCCCGCAGGTGCCACGCAGTCCGAGTTCTGCGGCAGGCTTTTATTTGCGCAGCCATTTACTCTGCTGTGCCTTTTTGTTTAATGCATCCAAGGCCTTGGTATATACATTAAGCATTTCCTTCTTGCCCTTTGTTTGCTGCAATGCTGTTTCACCGCCCATATCAAGGCACACTTTGCCGTCTTTATCAATTATATAATGTGCCGCTACAGTATATTCCGTACCATTGTTGTTAAAAAGATATAAATACATGGCACTTACAGCATTCTGCAGCGATTCATCCTCGCGCAGTGACTTTAAAAATTCAACGTCTGTGAACTGCTCCTCCGCAAACACAGCCAGATACAGTTGTCCGCTTTTGCTCAGGCTCTGCGCCGAATCAACATCCACATAAAGTACGCCGACATCTGTTTCGCCTGCCTTCTGCAGGTTCTGGCAGTTGCCTACGGCAGCAATACTCAATAATATCAGCATTATCAAAAGCTTAATGTAACGCATTTTTGCACCTCGCATAATCAACAGTTTTATTATATCCATTATATAACAAAAAGAGGGCAAAGTCACCCTTGCCCTCTTGATTATTAGTGGATTTTAAATTAATTCTTTAAAATTAATTATTTACCGGTGCGAGCAGCCAGCATTTCTGCATGTCTCTTTTGTTGAGCAGCTACGCGAGCGTCTTTTGCAGCTTTTTTAGCAGCTTCTGCTTTAGCCAGTTTTGCTTTTGCAGCTTTTTCAACTTCAGCTTGACGCAGTTTTTCCGGAGATTTATGGCCGAATTTCCAGGTTGCACCAATGCCGCCCATGAATTCGTCGCCAGCGGTGGATACGCTGAAGCTCAGCATGAAGTCGCGGTTAGGATAGTGGAATGCACCCAGAGCCAGACCGGTCTTATCGCGGTATTGGCCAACGCCTACAGCGATTTCGGTCGGAGCTTCCGGATCATAACCCATGGTGTGCAGGTTAGCGATAGCAGCAGCCATAGCGCCAACTTTTTCTACGTTATCATTCAGTTTATCGATTCTGCCATCCAGACGGGATACTTCGCCATCAAATTTAGCTTCGATGCGTTTATCTTCGTTAGCACGGGTGGTTGCTTCTGCTTTGTCAGCATCTTCACGAGCTTTTGCTTCTGCTTTGTCAGCATCTTCACGTGCTTTTGCTTCTGCTTTGTCAGCGTCTTCACGTGCTTTTGCTTCTGCTTTGTCAGCATCTTCACGAGCTTTTGCTTCATCAGTGATTTTTTGATCTAATTTCTTGTCAGCATCTTCACGAGCTTTTACTTCGTTTTCGATAGCAACTTTGTTTTTATCGATGTTAGCGGTATTGTTTTCGATACGGCTGTTCAGATATTTATGTTGCTCATCTGCTTCTGCTTTGTTAGCTTTGATTGCTGCAGCGTTAGCATCGATAGCATCTTTGTTAGCTTTGATTGCTGCGCCGTTTGCTTTGATGGAAGCATCTTGTGCTTTGTTTTTGTTGTCTTGAGCGTCCAGCTGCTCTTGAACTTTTGCAGCGTTGCTGTCGATTTTAGCGTTCAGAATCTTGTCGTTTTCAACACGAGCTTGACCTTCTGCATCGATTTTGGTGTTCAGTTTGAATTCACCGAATTCACGATCTTTGGTTTCTTTATCAATCTTAGCATCTAATTTAGCGTCGTTGTTTTCACGCTCTTGTTTTTCCAGACCAGCCATGAAGCTGTTCATTGCATCAGCGTCTTTACGAGCTTTTGCTTCAGCATCGATTCTGTCGCTCAATTTCTTGTCATTGTTTTCGCGCTCTTGTTTTTCCAGGTTAACTTTGTTGTCAACCATTGCAACAGCACTTTCGCGGTTTTTCTTCTCAACTAAAATGTCAGTTGCATTTTTGTCGATTTTTTGCTCTAATTTTTTGTCAGCGTTTTCGCGCTCTTGTTTTTCCAGTCGAGCTTTGAAGTCAACATTTGCAATGTCGCCTCTACGTGCTGCTGCTTCTTTCTGAATAGCAACTTTGTTATCAGAGATATCGTTTGCATTTGTTTGAATGTTTGCTTTATTGGTAGCAACATCAGCTTTGATATTTTAAATTGCTGTTTGGTTGTTCATGCTTCTCTCATGATTAGCATCAACCTTGGACTTCAACTGTATCTCTTCAATCGGACTAAAAGCTTGTGCATTATTTGCAACAAAACCAACGCCACCCAATACTAAGCTGAGTGCAACAGCTTTAACTAACATCTTTTTCATTGATGAACCCTTCTTTTCTCTTAAATTTTAATAAACTTCGCCAAACCAGTCAAGGCTACCGATTTCAACGTTTATTACAGATATTGTACCACTTTCATTATCCATAATGCAAGGCTATATACCGAAAATTTTATGTATACACAGAGGTCTTTAACCTGAGAGTTTAAATTCATTCTTGGGCTTTTGTCGGCTTTATTTTATACTCTTACCCTTTTTCGCCTCATAATACGAATTAAGACAATTTATTGTAATTAAAATTTCCCAAGCTTGACGTAAAAGCAAACTCAGCTTTTGCACACACTTCTATCTATTTTTTCTCCTGTAATCGGTAATTTCTCCTGCTTGCTTCATTACTTTTCACGCCAATAAAAAAGCGTACATACTCACACTCCGTATGTACGCTTCTTTCTTAATCTGTCAGCTTAAAACATGCAAATTTCTTATTTTTTCGGAGTAATCGCCAAGACGCGCGCCGGCAGGCCGGTCGCTCCTTCAATACGCGGCCAGGCAGCAACAAGCAATGCTCCCGCAGGTGCCACACGGTCCAGGTTCTGCAGCACTTCAATCTGCAGCTTTCCCTTGCCAAGCACATAGCGCTCGCACGCCAAATCTCCTGCCTTGGCAGCCTCTGCCGAAGCATCGGTATCCAGTGTTTCGTGGCCGTTGGCTGCAGCATTGCGTTCTTCATAAATATATTGCAGCGCCGGCAAAGACCAGCCGGGGAAGTTTTCACTGCCGTCGTCAGCAATACCGCTCAGCTTATCCATATCCGGCCAGTTTTTATACCAGTCGGTGCGCAATGCCACAAAGGCGCCGTCGGGAATCGGTCCGTATTCCGCTTCATAAGCCTTGATGTCCTCCACCGTTACGGCGTAATGCACATCCTCTGCTACCTTAGCGGTGATATCAATCACGCACAAGGGGAACAGCATCTGCTGCGCACCGAATGCTTCGGACAAAGGCATATCCTTAACAAAATGACCGGGAAAGTCAATATGTGTGCCATATTGACCGGGGAATTTGAATGTCTGAATCAAACATTCCAGCATCGGGTTGCCCCAATCGAAAACTGTCTTGCTAACCTCTACCGAGCCTGCGGGAATACCGCTCCACACCGGGCTGTCATTGTTCATAGAGTGGGAAAGCTCCACCCATTCATAAGCATCTGATTTCATTTCTGCTAACATGTTCCATAATTTGTACATAAGAAAACCCCCTCAATAAAAAATATTGGTCCTTATTATTATCATAGTACATCGATAGGAATTTGTAAAGCAGATATTTGCATAACAGAATCTTTGTATCAATGCAAAAGACCCGCCACCGCTAAAAAGCGGCAACGAGTCCTTTTATACGTAGTAATTATATCTTGATTAATCTCTCAGCTTAGCCTTATATGCTTCGGCAACCTCAGCAATTACCTTCTTCATAGAAGCATCAACCTCAGCATCGGTCAGGGTGCGGTCAGCAGCCTGATAGGTCAGGTTGAAGGCCATGGATTTGCAGCCTGCAGCAACCTGCTTGCCGGTGTAGATATCGAATACACGCACACCCTGCAGCAGCTCGCCTGCATGCGCACGGATAACCTGCTCCAGCTCGGCATTGGTTACTTCGGCCGGAACAACAACGGCAATATCACGGCTCATGCTCGGGAACTTGGGCAGATGCTTGTATTGCGGTACAGCGGTTGCGCTTGCTACCAAAGGCTCTACGGCCATTTCCAGCACGTAGGTAACCTGATCCAGCTCAAAGTTTTCCTGAACTACCGGGTGCACCTCGCCGAAGGAGCCGATAACCTCGCCATTGACAACGATATCACAGCTCTTGCCCGGATGCAGATACGGCTGTTGGCTGCGAGTCATAGTGTAATCGCTCACCTGCATTGCTTCCAGCAGTCCTTCAACGATGCCCTTCATATCATAGAAGTCAACGTTGCCTTTATCATCGCACCAGTTGAGTGCTTTGCGGCTACCGCTCAATACTGCTGTCAGCAGCTGACGCTCTGCGGGATCCTCGGTCAGCGGCAACGCCTTCGGCAGAAAGATACGGCCGATTTCAAACAGGGCAACACTGTTGTTGTGGTTACGCAGGTTGAAGGAAGCAGTCTGCAGTGCGCTCGGAACCATGGTGGTGCGCATTACGGAGAATGCGTCGGTAATCGGGTTCAGCAGCTCGATGCAGTTACGGCGTGCATCATCTGCTGCCAGCAGCATTTTATCGTAAGCGTTAGCCTTGATGAAGCTGTAGGTCATCATTTCGCTCAGGCCTGCGCCTACCATGTAATCCTGTACGTCGTCCTTTACATCGTCCAGCACAGACTGGCTGCCTTGGGTGATGGTCAGCTCCGGCTGATGGCTTTCGATGAAATCATAGCCATGCATACGCGCAATTTCTTCGCTGATATCGGCATCGCAGTCGATGTCACGGCGCCAGGTAGGAGCGGTAATCAGCAGCTCGCCGTCCTTTGCTTCTACACCGAAGCCCAATTTGCTAAGAATAGCAACCATTTCTTCCTCAGCGATATTTACGCCGATACGACCGTTAATCTTTGCTGCGGTAGTGGTAATTACTGCCGGTTTCAGCTCCTCCGGATAAGCCTCTACGATACCGCTGAAGGTTTCGCAGGCACCCATTTCTTCCAACAGGTGAGCAGCACGGTTCAGTGCGTCATGGTCGCGGATGGTATCAACACCACGCTCAAAACGGCCGCTGGCTTCACTGCGCAGGCCCAGCGCACGGGAGGTGCGGCGGATAGACGGACCATGGAAGGAAGCAGCCTCCAGAATAACGTTCTTGGTTTCGTCGGTAACCTCGGTCAGAAGACCGCCCATAACACCGCCAAGACCGGCAGCCTTTTCGGCATCACCTATGGTAATCATAGCGGAGGTCAGCTCACGCTCCTTGCCGTCGAGGGTAACAAGCTTTTCGCCTTCTTCTGCACGGCGCACAATCAGAGTGTGTCCTGCAACCTTGTCGGCATCATAAGCATGCATCGGCTGGCCCAGCTCCAGCATTACATAGTTGGTTACGTCAACTACGTTGCTGATGGGGCGCACGCCGCAGGCACGCAGACGGCGCTGCATCCATTCGGGAGAAGGCATGATTTTGATATCCTTCAGCACACGGGTAGCAAAGCGGGAGCACAGCTCCGGTGCGTCAATTTTTACGTTTACATAATCGCTTGCCTTGCCTGCGGCAGCTTCCTTAACGTCCATAGCAGGCATTTTCAGCGGGCAGCCGGTAATAGCGCTGATTTCACGCGCCAAACCGATAATACTGAAGCAGTCGGCACGGTTGCTGGTCAGGTCGATATCGATAACGGTATCATCCAAGCCTAAAACGGTTTTGATGTCTACGCCGATTGGAGTGTTTTCCGGCAGAATGAAGATGCCGTTTCTTTGCTCCGGCAGCAGCAGCTTGGATTCAATACCCAGCTCATCGGCACTGCACAGCATACCGAAGGAATCAAGACCGCGCATTTTAGCTTTTTTCAGCTTCAGGCCTTGCGGGTTGCGCTCGCTCGGAGGCAGTACGCTGCCAACTACGGCAACAGGCACAATGTCATATTGATGTACGTTTTGCGCACCGGTAAGAATCTGCACCGGTTCGCCGCCTTGGCCGTAATCCAGCATGCAAACCCACAGGTGGTCGCTGTCCGGGTGACGGTGAATTTCCATAATCTTACCGGTGATAACACCCTCCAGGCCCTTGCCCAGTTGGGTAACGGTGTCAACCTCCAGGCCGACACGGGTAATTTTATCGCACAGCTCCGCAACGGAGATGTTAATATCTACATATTGTTTTAACCATTCTAAAGATGCAAGCATGATTGATCCTCCTTATTTGAACTGACTGATGAAGCGTTGGTCGTTTTCGAAGAACAGGCGCAAATCGTCAATGCCGTATTTCAGCATAGCGATACGTTCAACGCCCAGACCAAAAGCAAAACCGGTCATTTTCTCGGGATCATAACCGCTCATGCGCAATACGTTGGGATGTACAACACCGGCGCCAAGGATTTCCAGCCAGCCGCTGTCCTTGCATACATGGCAGCCGCCGCCCTTAGCATGGCAAATCGGGCAGGATACGTCAACCTCAACGGAAGGCTCGGTGAATGGGAAGTAGGAAGGACGCAGGCGCACCTTAACATCGTCGCCGAACATTTGCTTACAGAACAGCTCCAGAGTGCCCTTCAAATCTGCCAGGCTGATGTTTTTATCTACAACAAGGCCTTCTACCTGATGGAACATCGGGGAATGGGTTGCGTCGTAATCGCAGCGGTAAACGGTACCGGGGCAAATCATGCGAATCGGAGTGTTAGGCTCCTTGCTTTCCAAAGTACGTGCCTGCACGCCGGAGGTTTGGGTGCGCAGCAGATAGTTTTCGGTGATATAGAAGGAATCCTGCATATCCAGTGCCGGATGATCAGGCGGCAGGTTCAGTGCGGTGAAGTTGTGGTATACATCCTCAATTTCCGGACCGTCGCAAACATCAAAGCCCATACGCATGAAGATTTTCTTAATCTCACGCATGGTCAAGGTTACGGGATGCAGATGACCGGTTTTCGGCTTGCGGCCCGGCAGAGTAATATCAACCTGCTCATTAGCGAGCTTGTCAGCCAACGCCTTTTTCTCCAGCACGGCGGTTGCTTCGTTGATTTTGCCTTCCAGCTCAGCCTTGATTTCGTTAACAATCTGGCCGATTTTCGGACGTTCTTCGGCAGGCAGCTTGCCCATGCCGCGCAGGATTTCGGTCATCGGGCCTTTCTTGCCCAGATATTTGACGCGCAAATCCTTAAGCGCATCAAGAGAAGTTACGGCAGCAAGCTCTTCTAAAGCCTGAGCTTTTAATGCTTCTAATTTTTCTTTCATTGATTTCATCCTTTCTTCATTGGACGGCTCAGAAAGTATCAGATATGCGGAATAACCGCAGCAGATGATGCTTTATCAGCTGTCAGCCAAAAATAAGAAAACGCCCCTGCAAAACTGATAAGTTTACAGGGGCGAAAAACTTCGCGGTACCACCCAAATTTGTTCCTTCATTTGCAAGCTTTAACGCAGCCTTACGCCCACCCTACGCAGCCATGCGGCCTTCAGGCAGGACACTCCCAAGGGAACTTCGGCATAATTTTGTGTGCGAAGCTTACAGCCGGTGACTTCGCTCTCTTAAACACAGCCTTAAGCCTACTTGCTTGTTCATCGTGTTATCAGGGGTCGATTCAATTTGATGTTTATTATAGCACTTTTTGAGCAAAAGATAAAGAGGGGTAAAATGATTTATTATTTTCTTCTTTCATCCATCCTATTTGCTTTTCGTCCAAAACCATCATCTATTTGGATGAAACCAGCAAATATAATAACAACCGCCCCTTGAAATTAACTTTTCAGAGGGCGGTTCAGATATAACCCTATTTAACTCTAAAATAGCAAGTGCTTTTCCCCTTGCCTTCTTTTTGCAATTCACCGGAAAGCACCAGCTTACGCAATGCAGCTTCAATAGAGCTGTCGCTAAGCGTAGAACAAAGCTCACGAATATCCTGCTTATTAAAGCGTCCGATTTTATTTTCACTTGCTCTACGTACCATTTCCAGCGCAGAAAGCTTAGGCTCAATGATAGTCATACGTTCTTCAAAGTCTTTATAAGCAGCAAGAATTGTCCCCAAAATATATTTTACAAATGGTATAGCATCTTCCTTACCCTCATGCCAGCCTACTTGCGAATCAGCCAAAGCTTCATAATATAAATCCTTATTCTTAGCAATTTTGGCTTCCAACGAAATATATTTGCCTACATAAAAACCATTTCTATACAAAAGTAAGGTTGTAAGCAAACGGCTCATTCTTCCATTACCATCATTAAATGGGTGAATGCATAAAAAATCATGAATAAAAACAGGTATAGCAATAAGTGGCTCTAGCTCCAAATTACCTATTACTCTATTATATTCTTCACAGATACGTTCAAGCGCTTCCGGTGTTTCGTAAGGAGCAAGCGGTGTAAATAAAATCGTAGTACTACCATCCGGGTAAGTAGCACTGATGTAATTTTGCACGCTCTTAGTTCTCCCTGCAAATTGGTTATTCATATGGTTGTACAAAATTTTATGAAGCTGTAAAATATAGTTTTTGGAGATGGGGATAACATCGAAATTCTGATGTATTATATTTAATACATCACGATAGCCGGCAATTTCCTGCTCATCACGATTTCTCGGTGTTGTTTTCTCGTTTACAAGCTCACGTATTCTAGTGCTAGTCGTAACAATGCCCTCAATCGCATTAGACGCTTCCGTACTTTGAATTTTTGCTATTTCTACCAGCTTATTAAGCTCTTCCGGCCGTTGCTTTACAAAAAGCTCCTGTTTACCTGCCTCTTTATAAATTGCAGCTATCAAGCTCAAAATTTCTGAATCCCATTTTTGTTCTCTAATTATTGAGTAGTTAAAGCTTCTCATTCCCTTACTCCTCCTTCCATTCCCTTAAATTATACCATAAAATAAGGGAATCACCAATAGGATAAGGGAAAACCCGCCCCTATTCATCCAACTCCTTAACCTTTCGTCCAAAATTGGTATATAATTGGACGAAAGTAACAAATATTAGAAGAAACCGCCCCCTGAAATCAGCTTTTCAGAGGGCGATTAATTTTTTCAATATAAATTATTTTACGCAGGAGCAGGCCACAAAATGCTGCGGTTCAACCTCGCGCAATACCGGACTGCCTTTATCACAAACGCCGGCAACAGGGCAGTCGCAGCGCTTCATGAAGCGGCAGGCATCCGGCAGGTTGATAGGCGCGGTAATTTCGCCCTTGATAACCTGACGCTTGGGCTTATCCTTGCCCACGATAGGCAGAGGAATTGCCGAAAGCAGTGCCTTGGTATAAGGATGCAGCGGATTTTTGAACAGCAGATTAGCTGGTGCTTTTTCTACCATGGTGCCCATATACATAACCGCAATATCATCCGAGAAATATTTTACTACGGACAAGTCATGGGTAATGAAGATATAGGTCAGGCCCAAATCCTTTTGCAGCTGTTTGAGCAGATTCAGAATCTGCGCCTGAATGGAAACGTCCAGCGCGGAAACAGGCTCGTCGCAAACAATGATTTTTGGGTTCATCGCCAAAGCGCGGGCAATGCCGATACGCTGACGACGGCCGCCGTCCAGCTCATGCGGATAGACATTGGCATAGCGCTCTGCCAAGCCAACGGTACGCATCAGCTCCAGAGTGCGTTCTTCAATCGCTTCCCTGCCTTTAATCAGCTTATGCTCGATAATAGGCTCGCTGATAAGCTGCATAACGGTTTCACGCGGGTCCAGAGAGGAAAACGGATCCTGGAATACCATCTGCATCTTTTGGCGCAGCGGGCGCATTTCCTTACGGCTCAGCTTGGTGATATCGTTGCCTTGGAAGATGATTTTGCCGCTGGTGGGCTCAATCAGCTTCAGAATGCAGCGTCCGGTAGTGGATTTACCGCAGCCGGATTCGCCTACGATACCCAGAGTTTTGCCTTCCTCCAAAGTAAAGCTTACACCGTCGACAGCATGCAGCTGACCTGCAGCGGTATTAAAATATTTGGACAGATTGTCAATAACTAACAGCGGAGCATTACTCATTTTTGGTTCCTCCTTAAAGCAAATCCGGGTCTGGAATAAGCGTGGCAGGCTACAAAATGAGTTTTGCTGCCATCTACGGAATGCAGCTCGGGCACGGAGGCAGAGCATGCTTCAGTAGCATAAGGACAACGCGGAGCAAAGGTGCATCCGGGCGGCAAATCTGCCGGGTCGGGCATCAGGCCTTTGATAGGCTCCAGCATTTCGCCTTGCTCCTTCAGGTTAGGCAGGCTGTTGAACAGGCCCTCGGTGTAGGGATGGCGCATGTTGTTGAATACATCGTCAACAGTGCCCTTCTCTACAATACGGCCGGCATACATAACTGCCATATCGTCGCAGACCTCGGCAACGATACCCAAACTGTGCGTAATCATCAGCATGGACATGTCGCGGTTGTTGATGAGGTCCTTCATCAGCTCCAGCACCTGCGCCTGAATAGTTACATCCAGTGCGGTGGTCGGTTCATCGGCAATCAGCAGCTTGGGACTGCAGGCCAGCGCGATAGCAATAACTACACGCTGCTTCATACCGCCGGAGAACTGATGCGGGTAATCGTTGGCTCTTGCCTCGGCAATACCAACAAGCTTCAGCATATCCTTAGCCTTTTCCAGAGATTGCTCCGGAGTAAGGTTCTGGTGCAGCTCCAGACTTTCGGCAATCTGCTCGCCTACGGTCATAACAGGGTTCAGAGCGGTCATCGGGTCCTGGAAAATCATTGCCACGTCGTTACCGCGCATTTCCTCCAGCTCACGCTCGCTCATTTCGAGTACGTTTTTGCCTTCGAGCTTAATCGTACCGCTTTTGATAACTCCCGGAGGATCCGGAACAAGGTTCATGATAGACAGTGCGGTAGTAGTTTTGCCCGCACCGGTTTCGCCTACCAGACCCAGAGTACGTTTTTTGCCGATTGCGATATCAATGCCGTTGACAGCATGTACATCGCTGTCTTCTGTTTCATAATGGACCACAAGGTCCTTAATATCTAATACTAAATCCATAATGCAGCCCCCTTATTTCTTCAGCTTAGGATCCAGCGCATCGCGCAGGCCATCGCCCAACAGGTTCAAGGCTAATACGGTAAACATAATAGCTAAACCGGGAATAACACAAATGTAGCTGGCATCACGAATATGACCTCTGCCGCCGGAAAGCAGCGCGCCCCATTCGGGAGCAGGTGCCGGTACGCCGATACCCAAGAAGCTCAGGGAGGAAGCGGAAATAATAGTAGTACCGATCAGCAGAGTAGTCTGTACGATAATCGGAGACAGGCAGTTCGGCAGGATATGTCTGAGAATAATCTTCCAGGTGGGCAGGCCCATCGCATAGGAGGATTCAACATATTCCAAATCGCGCACTGTCATAACGGAAGCACGCACGATACGCGCATAGTTGGTTGCGCAGGAAATTGCCAGAGCAATAATCAGGTTGATGGTGCTGGTGCCCAACAGAGATACGATTACTACTGCCTTCAGAATGTTAGGAATGGAGTAGAAAATATCAATACCGCGCATGATGATATCATCGGCCTTGCCGCCGTAGAAGCCGGCAATAGAGCCTAAAATAGTACCTACAATCAGACCGAAGCCTACGGAACCGATACCGATAGCCATGGAATAGCGTGCGCCGTACATAACGCGGGCAAACAGGTCACGGCCGTATTCGTCGGTGCCGAACCAGTGCTCCCCGCTGGGAGGCTGCAGCTTAATAGCCAGGTTCTGACCGATAACATCGGTTTCATAGTTGAACACTAAGGGACTTACCAGAGCGATGACGCACAGCAGCGCCAGAAAGGCCATGCCGATTACAGCGCCCTTATTTTTCAGCAGACGATGCCAGGTTTCCTGGAACATGGTGCGTCTTTTAGTTCTTTTCTTTGCAGCCATCTTCCTCACCCCTTCTTGCTGTACTGTGCCTTGATACGCGGATCAAAGAATGCGTATACCAGATCGACAACCAGGTTAATCAGGCACATCAAAATAGAACACAGAATAATAGAACCTGTTACCATCGGGATGTCACGTCTGGTAATAGATTCGTATACCAGACGGCCGATACCGGGCCAGCTGAATACGGTTTCAGCCAGTACGGAGCCGGTGATAACCAAGGACATTTGCAGACCGATAGCAGTGATAATAGGAATCAGTGCGTTTTTTAGACCATGCTTGTAGATTACACGATGCTCGCTGCAGCCTTTAGCACGCGCGGTGGTCATATAATCCTGACGCATAACGTCCAGCATGGAGGAACGGGTAATACGGGTAATCAAAGCTGCCAGACCGAAGCCTACGGTTACAGCAGGCAGAACCAGGCTCTTCCAGCCAAAGTTGCCGCCGGTCGGGAATAATCTCAGATGCAGAGCAAAGATAATAATCAGCATCAGGCCCAGCCAGAAGTTAGGCATGGAGGTACCGAACAGAGCGAAAATCATGCCTGCGGTATCCTTCCAGGTGTTCTGGTGGATAGCGGTGTAGATGCCCAGAGGAATGGATACCAGAGTAGCGATAATAACAGCAGCACCGCCCAGATACAGGGTGTTCGGCAGATATTGGAAGAAGGTATGGAATACGTCCTTGTTGGTTACATAGGATTTGCCCATATCACCTACAAGCATACCTCTCATATAGTTAAAATATTGCAGCAGGAAAGGCTGGTCCAGACCAAGATCATGGCGGATCTGATCAATCATTTCCTTCGAAGCGCCGTCGCCGGCAATCATCATTGCGGGGTCGCCCTCAGTAAGACTCATTGCCCAGTAAATCAGAAAAGAGGTTACTAAAATTACCGGAATCAAACTGAGGAGTCTGTTGACAACATATTTAAGCATTCAACAAAGCTCCTTTCCGTAGAACTCAAATAAAAGGTGCTATGATAAAACAAGAGAGGACTACGCCTCCCTTGTTTTACGCCTTTGTAAATTTTTCAGCAAAATTATTTAGCGATATAAGCATGACGCCAATCGTGGTTGCCGCCGCCGTAGAAATATTGACCTTTCAGTTTTTTATTGTAGGCAACTACCAGGTTAGCAATGTACAAAGGAACCTGCGGGCATTCGTCAACCAGGTATTTTTGCAGCTCAACACCGGCTTCCATGCGTTTGTTCTGATCCTTCAGGGTTGCAACATCATCAATCAGCTTGTCAGCCTTCGGATCGGAGAAGTGATGATAGTTGGAGCCGGAACCGGTGTAGAACAGGTCGCGATATACAAAGTCAACCTTGGAGTCTTCGTTCCAGCGCCACAGGAACAGGTTTTGTTTGCCGTCCTTGCAGGCAGCCTTCAGAGCAGCTTGCTCCATCGGAACCAGATCTACGGTAATACCGATTTGTGCCAGGTTAGCTTGGATAACAGTTGCAATCTGCTCGTAGGGAGCGCCGGTTGCATAGGTCAGAGTGGTTTTGATAGGACCGGTTACGCCGGATTCCTTCATCAGCTGTTTAGCACGCTCCAGATTGTAGTCATAGCCGGGCATTTCATCATAGAAGCCCCACAGACCACGGTTCAGAATGGTTTTTTGCAGAGTGCCTTTGCCATTCAGAGCAGCGTCCAGAACGGATTTCTTGTCGATTGCGCAAGCTACAGCCTGACGCAGTTTTTGGTTATCCCACGGTTTCTTTTCAACATTGAATGCGAAGTAGAACAGACGGGTACCGGGTTGTTCGTAAACAGTGATATTCTTGTCATCCTTCAAGAATTTCAGATCGCTGATAGGCGGATTTACGCATACATCGATTTCGCCGGCCTGCAGAGCCATTACGCGAGCAGAAGCCTCAATCATCGGACGGAATTCGATGATATCGGATACGCCGGGAGCAAAGTTATCGGTTGCAGGCAGGTTGTTGCCCCAATAATCCTTAACCTTGGTCAGACGGCAGTATTCGCCTTGAACCCATTTGTCATATTTGTAAGGGCCGGTACCGATAAGCCACGGCTCTTTTACGCCATCATCATAAGCCTTTTTGGATTGGATGGACAGAGGAACGGAGGACAGAGATTGAATGAACTCGTTGTTATAGGAGCTGATTTCGATTTCAATCTGATATTTATCTTTAACGGTAGATTTTACATAGCCTGCCAGAGCAGATTTGATAACGTTTTTCATTGCCATATCCAGGGTGAATTTAACGTCATCTGCAGTCATCGGAGTCTTTTTACCATCGTTGAAGTATACGTCCTTACGCAGGTTCATGATGATATGGGTATCATCTACGAACTTCCAGTCGGTAGCCAGACCGGGGCCGAAACGCTCCTTGCCTTGAGAGCCGTTATTGAAGAATACCAGAGTCTGGTGAGTGTTCTTCAGAATAACGTTGTTGGCAGCGTCCTGCTGTTTTTGCAGGTTAAGGTTGTTGATATCGGCATCGGTACCGATAACCAGCTTCTCCTTGTGTGCAGTACTGCCATTGTCAGCTTTGTCATCGCCGCCGCAGCCTGCAACAGCCATAGCAAGAATCATCAAAGCTGCCATGATGAGCACTAATAATTTTTTCATAATGCACCTTCCTTTCAAAATTGCATTTAATGACTACATCCATTGTACACTATGAGCGAACTTTATGCAAGACACAATTTTGTCAATAGTTCTACACTTTTAGTTCATCGTTTAAATTTCTCTGCCCTAAAATGCTTTTACAATAATAAATGCGCAGCCAAACTGCGACTGCGCATTATAAAACACTGTTCTTGTATGAAGGACTGCTCTTACATCATCTTCAAAAACTTGTCATACATAGCCAAAAAGCCCTGCATAAAGCTCTTAGCCTTTGCCAGGTCCGCTGCATCCGGATGGCTTGCAGCCGCTGCCCAACGGGCTTCGCTCTCGGGGCTGGGGCTGTGCGGGCTGCCTGCCGGCATCTTGCGCATCATAGCAATCAGCGCCGGGTCAATCGCGCCGCGGATAGATAAAGTACCCAGTACCTTGCAGTCCTTGTTCATCAGTACACCTGCATTTACCAGGGAGCTTACAGCGTGGTCGCTCGCCGGGTCTGCACCCAAAGTCTGGAACAGCACTACCTTTTTGCCGTGCAAATTCTCCAAATATTTTTTCATCTTTGCGTTCGGTGCGCCCTTGTCAACCCAGTAGCCTGCTACCACAACAGCGAAGTCATCCGCAGCCGGAGCAGCATCAACCTGCGCCAGCACACAGCGCTCGCCTGCAGCCTCAGCCAGAGCCTTGGCAACCTTTTCCGTATTACCGGTTTTGCTGTCATAAACGATTAAAATGTCCTGCATAGTAGTACACTCCTTTTATTTCATATTTTTCATAATACCCATCATCTTCTGGCCTGCCTGCTCCATCAGACCCGGCTTGCCGTAAAGCGCGCATTCCGCAGCTGTCAGCAGCACTCTGTCCATCTGACGATAGTAATATTTTCCCTTCGCCGTAAAGAAATACTTGCCGTCCACAGCATAAAGCAGGTCCAAAAGCTCCCACTGCTCCAAAAGCGGTTTGAACAAGCTTTCCCAATCCGCATCGCTATACTGCTTCAGCAAAGCAAAATCAAATCTGCCAGAATCACACTGTCCGGAAAGCTTTTCGAGGAGCAGATAATTTTCGTTATGCTTGCCCATGCCCATGACAGCGTACTGTCCGGCAGTAGCCTTTTTTACATAATCGCTTCGGTCCATAGTCTTCATGTAATTGTACATTCCCATGTGACCGCCGCAGCCCGCACCACAGGTAATGATGTTCGCACCGCTCTTCACCAGCGTGTTGTAACCACTGCGTTCATCCTCGCGCATTGCCCAATGGCAGCAGCTCAGCGCCTTGGCCCCCTGCTCCGCAAGCAGCGCATCGGCAGCAACGAACATTTCCGCCAGCATTCTGTCGTTATATTCATATTTGATATTGCCCTTGGCAATCGCCTGACCTAAGGGAGATTTCGGCATAATCTGCAGCTTGTACAAATCCATACCGCTCACACCGCAGGCCAGCGCCGTTCTGATATCGTCCAGCAGCATGGTCTGCGTCTGGCCGTTCAAGCCGTAAATCAGGTCGATGATAACCTTTACGTCTTTAGCCGCAACCTCTTCGAGCTTGGCCGTTACCTCTTCCTTGGCATTAAGCCTGCCTAAGGAGCGGCGCAAATGCGTATCAAAGGCCTGCACGCCGAAGCTGAAGCGTTTAACGCCGCCGGCGATGCAGGCAGCAAGCTTATCCGCCGATAAATCATAAATACTGCTTTCAAAGGTTACCTCGCAATCATCCGCCAGACTTGCTACACTGTGAATCTTGTTCAGCAGCGCGCTTATCTGCGCAGGATTGAGCACGGACGGCGTGCCGCCGCCAAAGAAAACAGCTTCCGGTCTTTGTTTAGCAAAAACACCCTGCAGCTGCAGAAAATCCAGCTCCGCCAAAAGCGCCTGCACATATTCTTCCACCTGCTCCGCCTCAAAGGGATTGCGGTAAAAGCTACAGTAGGAGCAGCGCAGATTGCAGAACGGAATATGCAGATACAGCGCCGTCGGCTGCGCAGGCTGCAAAGCAAACTCCTGCAGCATCGTCCCGGCCATCATCCCCGGCAACGGTTTGGTCTTGCGCGGAACATAGGTCAGATCTTTGAAGCTTGCTTCAACAGCAGTTGCCCCCGATTGGCCGGCAAGAGCCTTATAATCATCGCGCTCATAAAACGCCTGAATATTTTTTGCATAATCAGTCATCAGCCTACTCCTTTACTGCATCAGGATACATTTTTGCTGCCATGTAGCGTACTGCCTTAGGATATTCCAAGCCAGGATTGAGCAGGAACAAATCGTCCGGCAGGAAAAATACCTGCTTATTTTTTACCGCATCGATGGAATTCCACGCCGGATTGCTCATAATCTCCAGCTTGGGATTGCCCTCAGCATCGCGCGGAGCACCCATAGAGGTAATAAAGATAACCTGCGGATTTTTCTCCAGCAAATCCTCTAAGCTGTAGGGAGCCTTGTCAGGCTGAGTTCCCATCGGTCCGCTGACAGGCTTGGTTTCGCCCTGTACTACGTTGCGTAATTTAAGCATTTTAGCACAGCAGCCGGCAATACTGGTTTCCTTTTCCATAGTAATGCCCATGCTGGTGGTGTGCAGAATCGCTACGCTACGCTCGCTTTTAGGCAGCTTGCTTACTGTAGCATTGATATCCTTATCGAGATTTGCCACAACCTTCTGCGCCTTATCATCCTTACGCATAATTTTGCCAATGGTAAGCATGCTGTGCTTAACATCCTCATAGGATTTCAGATTCAGCACAACAACTGGAATATTGTTGGATTCCAATGTATGCAGATAACGCTCGTGCATGCCCTTGTAAGCAATTACCAGATCAGGCTTCAGCTCCACGATTTTTTCTACATTGATATTAAAGATAAAGCCTACCTCGGCAGCATCCTTGGCAAAAGCGGGCACCTTGCCTACCTGTGTTTTGGCACGGCCGACAACCTTGCCATCTACTGCCTCCACCAGCTCTAAAAATGACGGTGACAGAACAACGATTCTTTCGGGAACCTTTTTCAAGGTAACAATGCGCTGGTTATCATCAGTAATTTTCACTGCGCTGCCCGAACTGGAACTGCCGGTTAGCGGAGAGCAACCGCTTATACATAAGCATACCATAAGAACCGTTAAAATGAAACTGAAAATTTTTCGCATAATACTTCCTCGTTAGGCAAACAAAGCAGGCCATCGGGCCTGCTTTATTTGTTCTTTTACTTTACCGCTATGTTTAGAATTTATATTCCATACCAACTCTGTACAAGCGACCAAGATTGCCGTCAGAATACGGACCAAAGTTCTGGTGGTTGCTGATGTTGTCAATGCCCAGATAAATCTTGGTATCCTTGTTGAGATGTCTGGAAGCCATGATGTTAGCAATAGTGAAGTCCTTGGTTTCGTAAACAAAGTTGCCCATGGTGCTCTTATCGCCATTATTGAAGTAGTAACCGATGTTAGATACAAGGTCAAAGCTCAGGTCCCAAGCATAAATATTTTCCGGCTGATAGGAAACACCGAAGGTTACCTGATGCTTAGCTCTATCTTTCAGACGGGTTCCATTAGTTTTGTCTTTAGCATCCAGGAAGGTGTAACCGGCATTCAGATAAATATTCTTGCCAAGTCTGTGAGAACCGTACAGCTCTACGCCCTGCAGAGTTGCTTCCGGAATATTTTCATAAGCCATAATCATATCGCCTTTAACGCCGGGATACAAATCTGGATCATCATCGGTCAGCTTACCGGTCCAATAGGTGCTGATCAAATCTTTAACTTCATTTCTGAATACTCCCAGATGAACGGTAGATCTGTCACCCCAGTCCTTTTCAACAGATAATTCATAACTTAAGGATTTTTCCGGTTTCAGATCAGGGTTACCAACATAGAATTGGCCTTTACCACCCGGATTTGCAGCATACATTTCCCAGAAAATGTACAAATCGTTTACAGTCGGAGTTTTATAGCCCTGACCAACTACAGCCTTAATACGTACATCATCGGCAGCATTATAGGTTGCAGCCAGGTTGCTGGTCACCTTGTTGCTGAACTGATCACTGTGGTCAAAACGTACGGAAGGAATAATCAGCCATTTATCATCAGGTCTGAATTCATCTTGAACGTATGCTGCCAGATAGTTGATAGCTGCCTTGTCATAAGCATCATGAGCATTACCGTCTGCCAAAGATGTATTCGGTTTCTTTAAGCGGGTGCCTTCGCTCTGGTCCTTACGATATTCAAAACCTGCAGTCAGCTTGTTCTTATCGCTCAGGTTGAAGGTATCCTTGCCTTCAATAACGCTCAGTGTACGTTTAACAGTATCAATCTTCGGATCCTGCAGAGTCCACTTGCCGGGCCTGCCCATCATGGTCATACGGGTATTATTCTGGTTCTTATAGTTCTTATCGAATACTGATTTATAAGCTCTGAACATCCAGTCCTGCTTATCATCGGAACCCTTGTAAGTAATAGCATAGTCAGTACGCTTATTATCGTTATAAATCGTCTGAACCTTATCCTGCCATACCTTACCGGGCACCATAACAGTTTTGCTGGTCGTAGATTTTTGATTATCTTCTTTAATCTTGCTGAAATCTACGCTTAATTCATTGCCATTATCGAACTTATAGCCTACATTCAAAGAAAGCGGCTGCTGCTTACCATAAAAGTTCATGGAATCTCCGCTGCCTTTGGGATCCAAATACGGTCTGTTTTTATTCAGGCCGGCGTTGATTTTATAGGAATAGTTGCCTTCAGCGCCTTGCAGATACAGGTTGCCTTTATAGCCTGCGCCCTTGCCGTCCTCATACCAGCCATATTCATAGTTAATGTCAGCAGTTGTCTTATCCGGAGTTTTGGTAATAACGTTAATTACACCGCCCATTGCATCACTGCCATACAGTGCGCCTGCAGGTCCGCGGATAATTTCTACTCTTTCAACATCCTCCATACGAATACGGTCTACGTCCCAGGCATTGGCAGAGTTGTAAGCTGCCTCGCCGCCTAAACGCTTGCCGTCAACCATAATCAGTACGTGACGGGATTCACTGCCGCGGATGCTGACATTGCTGCGTCCCTGGAAATCATTAAATACATTAACGCCCAAAGCGCCCTTTAAAGCATCATGCAAGGTTTTAGCCTGTGTCTGCTCCAGCTTTTTGCTGTCAACAATCTCTACGGTCGAAGGGGTTTCCTTAACGGTCATTGCCGTTCTGGTTGCGGTAACAACCATGGTGTCCAAAGAAAACTCTTGTAAATTCTCTTCAGCAGCGAATGCTGTCCCCCCCCATAGTACACTACCGGTCAACAGGGTTGTCAGGACTAACTTGGATAGTTCTTTTTTCTGCATACTCATACCACTCCTTAAAATATATACCAATCACAGCTATGACAGATTAAAATTCGGCAAAGTCCGCCATAGCTAAAATCAGTCATTTACATATGTCTGAATAGGCATATAAGATTTTTTGCATTCTTATACGTTTTCAAATTCATTACTGTTTAGAAGTATATCATTCAAAGACCACCAAGTCAAGAAAAGTATGAAAACTTTTGAAATTTATTTTTACGTGAATTTTTTTAAAGCTAATAGGAAATTCTACATGATACGAAGCAGAATGTTTTATATTCCATTTCCCTGTTGCAGACACACAAAAAAGACTCCCAATTTCTTGGAAGTCTTGAATTGCAGTTGGTGGCGGCGCACGGATTTGAACCGCGGACACTGCGGGTATGAACCGCATGCTCTAGCCAACTGAGCTACGCCGCCATTTGGAGCTGATGACCAGGATTGAACTGGTGACCTTATCCTTACCAAGGATACGCTCTGCCGACTGAGCTACATCAGCAATATTTAGTTGGTTGCGGGGGGCGGACTTGAACCACCGACCTTCGGGTTATGAGCCCGACGAGCTACCAACTGCTCCACCCCGCGATGAAAGTTGGTGGATGGGGTTGGATTCGAACCAACGAAGCGAAACGCGGCAGATTTACAGTCTGCTCCCTTTAACCACTCGGGAACCCATCCATAGGCAACATAGATATTATATTACAGCGAGATACTTTTGTCAAGCAAAAACTTCAAAATTTATTTGAGTCTTTGACGCAGGGCCTCAAACATAACTATACCGGCCGCCATCGCCACATTCAGCGATTCCGCACGTCCCTGCATCGGAATAAAGACGCGCTTGTCTGCTGCCGCCAGCAAAGCATCGCTCACGCCGTTAGCCTCATTGCCCATAATAAAAGCAATGCGTCCCTGCAAGTCAGCCTTGTACAAATTATCCGCACCGTCCAGGCAGGTAACCAGCAGCTCATAGCCGGCCTTGCGTGCCGCCTGCACCAACAGCTCCTCGCTCAAACCGCTCAGCACCGGCAGGTGGAACAGCGAGCCCATGGAAGCACGCACTGTTTTCGGCGCGTAAATATCAGCGCAGCCCTGCAAAAGCAGCAGGCCGCCTACACCGGCCGCATCCGCAGTACGCAGCATGGTGCCGATATTTCCCGGATCTGTTACACGATCCAGAACAAGCAGCATTTTGCCGGATGCCAGAAAATCATCCAAGCGCTTGCTGCGCATTTCACATACGGCAATAATTCCCTGCGGCGTTTCGGTATCGGCAATTTTTTTCAGCACCTTGTCGCTCACGCAGACGAGCTTAATCTGCTTGGCCGCAGCCTCTTCCAGCACGGCGCGGGTACGATCATCCTCAATCGCAGTATAAAAAATGCTCTGCACGGCGCCGTAACGCACTGCCTCTTCCACAGTACGCAGGCCTTCCGCCAAGAACAGGCCCTGCTGCTGACGATATTTCTTCTGCTTCAGCTCCGCTGCAGCCTTCACCATTGGGTTTTGCAATCCGGTAAGTTCCATCTGATTTCTCCTCTATACGTAGTCACATTACTTTTCTACTATTATACTAATATATTTAAGCCAGCGTCAATCAGCCGTTGATGATAATGAAAAAGGCTGTAAAAAGAACGACGCTGGTAATAATCGTCAATGAATTGAACAGGCTGGCCAGCTGTACATTAGCTCCCAGCTTCTCCACAAAAATCGGGCCGATAATCGTGCAGGGTGCCATAAACGCCAGCGCAATCACATAATTTATATCCTGCTTGAAAGGCGCCAGATAAATAAAAGCAGCAGCGCACAAGAGCGATATTGCATAACGCACGCTGAACAGCTCCTTGACATAGCCCATTGCCTTCTTATCCAGCTTGATTTCAAACATCATACCAATCATCAGCATACTTAAAAACGGATTGCCTGTGCCCACAATCTCTGTAAACGTATACACGCTCTTATGGAAGTGGAATCCTGCCAGCGACAGCACCAACATACTGATATAAACAACAAACGGCACCGAATGCAGCAGCTTTTGAGCAATATTCTTCATGCTGAATTTGTCCTTGCGTCCGTCCGCATAGCCGATGCAGGAGGCCGTCAGCGCGTAGGTCATACCGGTGCACATAATCGAATTGCCCACATCGAACATACACAGACCGACTACGGCAAAAGGTGTTAAAAAGGCCTGCGCAAACGGCAGCGTAAAGCAGCCTATATTATAACCTGCAAGGCTGAAGATATAGAAAATCTTGGTAGCCGGCGTATCTCCGCGCGTCAGCAGCAAGGATACAAACAGCATCATTAGATTGCCGAATAAGCCTAAAAAGACGGCAGCGATTAGCGAATAATCCATCTCAAAATGTGCAAAGCTGTTGATTACGGCACAGGGCAACGTAATATTCAAAACAATTTTGCTTACGACCTGATAATCGGTCGGTGAAAAAAAGCCGCGGCGTTTGCAGATATAGCCTATAAGTATGATGAGCACAAAGGCCAGGGCTTTACTTAAAACTACTAACATAAAACTAAACCCCTCACAAATTACAAAAAAACCTGCTCCCGTGCGCACACAGGAGCAGGCTCAGACCAGCGCCTACGCACCAGTCAGTATTTACTTTTCTCTTACAGAGCAGCTTTAGCAGCTTCTACCAGCTTAGCGAAAGCAGCAGAGTCATAGATAGCCATGTCAGCCATAACTTTGCGGTTCATTTCGATGCCAGCTTTGGTCAGGCCGCAGATGAAACGGCTGTAGCTCAGGCCGTTAGCACGGGTAGCAGCGTTGATACGAGCGATCCACAGACGACGGTACTCGCGTTTTTTAGCGCGACGGTCACGACGAGCATAGGACAGAGCTTTCATTACCAGCTCGTTAGCTTTTTTGAATTGTTTGCTGCGGGAACCATAGTAACCTTTAGCCAGTTTCAGAATGTGTTTATGACGACGATGAGCGGTTACGCCCACTTTAACTCTTGCCATTGTTAGTATCCTCCTTTAAATCTCTTAATTATGCGTACGGGAGCATTTTTGCTACATGCTCTTTGTCAGTCTTGTGCACCAGAGCAGCTTTGCGCAGGTTTCTCTTACGTGCAGGAGATTTATGTTCGAGAATGTGGCTCTTGAAGTTTTTAAAATGTTTGAATTCACCAGAAGCAGTTTTTTTGAAGCGCTTTGCAGCAGCTCTACGGGTTTTCATTTTCGGCATTGTGATTTCCTCCTCTATTATTTAGCAGGTTTTGGCGCAACAATCATAATCATGTTTTTGCCTTCTAATTTTGGAACTCTTTCTACGACGGCAATTTCTTTCAACTGCTGTGCCATACGATTCAGCAGCACCTCGCCAAGCTCAGGATGAGACAGTTCGCGGCCACGGAACATGATGGTAACTTTTACCTTATCGCCATCTTCCAGGAAACGTACTGCATTCTTATACTTAACATTGAAGTCGTGGTCCTCGATACCGGGACGCAGCTTAACTTCTTTAATGTCGAAGGTCTTTTGTTTCTTACGAGCTTCTTTTTCGCGTTTTTGCTGCTCGTAACGATACTTGCCATAATCCATAATCCGGCACACAGGCGGTTTTGCTGTCGGAGCAATTTCGACTAAGTCCAGATGATTTTCTAATGCAAGCTTCAGAGCGTCACGGCTGGACATAATGCCGAGCTGTTCGCCCCCATTGGCAATAACACGCACTTCACGCGCACGAATTTCTTCGTTAATACGCAAGCTTTCCTTACTTATAACAATTCACCTCCATGAACATCAGATAAGCAATTACTGCTTATAAAATCTGTAACATATCAGATATAAGCAAAACAAAAAAGCGGGCAGAACAAATTCCACCCGCATGAATATCATATCCAACCCTGTCGAGCGTTTGCCGCAAGGTGAGAAGCGAGTGGCTTCTGCTTTGTTACTAGAATATGATAACACATAGCCAGTTAAGTGTCAAGCTTTTTACAGTTTTTATTTAAAAAGATTTTTGATTTTATTGAAGAAGCTTTTTTCCTCGGGGCTGATATTATCCTTGCTGATTTCACCGAAGCTGCGCAGTGCTTCCTTCTGCTTTTCGTTCAGCTTAGTCGGCACAACTACCTTAATGCGAACCAGCTGATCTCCGCGCTGACCGCCGCGCAGGCTAGGAATACCCTTCCCCTTCAGGCGCAGCACCTTACCGGGCTGAGTGCCTTCGGGAACCTTCACGGTTACCTGACCATCCAGCGTAGGAACCTTAATTTCAGCGCCCAGGGTTGCCTGTACGATATTGACAGGTACCTCGCACAAAACAGTAGTGCCATCACGTTCAAAGAACTTGTGTGGCTTCACGTACAGATATACGTAAAGATCACCGCTCTGACCGCCCTTAGCACCAGCCTCGCCCTCGCCGCTTACGCGCAGACGGGAGCCGTTATCTACACCTGCAGGAATTTTTACCTTCAGGCGTTTATTCTTCTTCACAGTACCCTTGCCGCGACATTCCTTGCAGGGGTTGGAAATAATCTTGCCTTCGCCGTGGCACTTGGAGCACGGACGCTCATTTACCATCTGACCGAACATGGTGTTCTGGGTGAAGCGTACATAGCCGGAGCCGTGACATTCAGGACAGGTTTCAACCTTGGAGCCGGGTTCTGCACCATCACCGTGGCAATGGTCGCAGGTTTCGTCGCGATACAGATTGATTTCCTTCTCTACGCCGAAAGCTGCCTCTTCAAAGGTAATTTCCATATCAAAGCGCAAATCCGCACCGCGCTGCGGGCCCGCTTCGCGGCCGCCGCGACCGCGTCCCTGACCGCCGAAGAACATATCGAAAATATCATCCATGCCTCCGCCGCCAAAGCCACTGAAGCCGCCGCCGAACGGATTACCGCCGGCACCACCGGCTGTCTGCGCCTGTTCGAAGGCATCAGGGCCAAGCTGATCATACTGCTGGCGCTTCTGCTCATCGGAAAGGACGCTGTAAGCCTCATTAGCTTCCTTGAATTTGTTCATGGCTTCTTCGTTGCCCTTATTGCGGTCAGGATGATATTTCAGGGCCAGTTTACGGAATGCTTTTTTTATTTCGTCCTGGGAAGCGGTTTTGCTTACTCCCAGTACCTCATAATAATCTCTCTTAGCCAAAACAGGCGCCTCCTAAAACTTTTCTAACGAATATTATTTAAGCATATAATGCCCAGATGCATGATGGCGGTTGCCACAGCAGCTGGGCACTAATATTATATTACTTTTTTACGTCTGTATCAATAAATACGTCTAGACGTTTCAACGACGCAGATGGTGCCATCCTCTTTCATAAAAGACTGGCTAGAAAGTGCCGGATGCTGGGCAGGATGACGACGGCGTACTTTTAGTACGTCGAGGAGTCCTAACAACGCAGACGGTACTTTATCGACAGCCTTATTTCTTATCGTCGTCAACTACTTCCGCATCAACAACATCATCGTCAGCTTTTTTAGCACCTTGAGCACCTGCTGCACCTTGTGCGCCTGCAGCACCCTCTTGTGCCTGAGTTTCTTTGTAAAGCTCAGCGCTCAGCTCGTACAGCGGTTTGGTCAGAGCTTCGGTATCAGCTTTAATCTTGTCGAGATCGTCACCCTTCATGGTTTCTTTCAGGGTGTCAACTGCAGCTTTAACCTTAGCGATTAATTCATCCTTGCCTTTGCCTTCCATGTCTTTCATGGTCTTTTCAGCCTGATAGCACATGTTGTCAGCCTGGTTGCGAACTTCTACGCCTTCTTTACGTTTCTTATCAGCTTCAGCATTAGCTTCTGCTTCTTTAACCATTCTGTCTACTTCGTCCTTATCCAGGGTGCCGGAGGAGGTAATGGTAATCTTTTGTTCTTTGCCGGTGCCAAGGTCTTTAGCGCTTACGTTAACGATACCGTTAGCATCGATGTCGAAGGAAACTTCGATTTTAGGAATTCCACGCGGTGCAGCCGGGATGCCGGACAGCTCGAAGCGGCCCAGAGTTTTGTTGTCTGCAGCCATTTCACGTTCGCCTTGCAGAACATGGATATCAACGGAAGGCTGGTTATCGGCAGCGGTAGAGAATACCTGTTTCTTAGAGGTCGGGATGGTGGTGTTACGGTCGATAATCTTGGTGAATACACCGCCAAGAGTTTCGATACCCAGGGACAACGGAGTTACATCCAGCAGCAGTACGTTGCCGGTACCTTCTTCACCGGAGAGAACGCCGGCCTGGATAGCAGCACCTACTGCAACGCATTCATCCGGGTTAACTCCTTTGTAAGGCTCTTTGCCCATGAATGCTTTGATAGCAGCCTGTACAGCCGGGATACGGGAAGAACCGCCGACCAGGATTACTTTGCTGATATCGCTTGTGGAAAGACCTGCATCGCTCATAGCCTGACGAACAGGGCCCATGGTGCGTTCAACCAGATCTGCAGTCATAGATTCGAATTTAGCACGGGTCAGGTCCATATCCAGATGTTTCGGGCCGTCAGCACCTGCAGTGATGAACGGCAGGTTGATGTTGGTGCTCATAACGCCGGACAATTCGATTTTAGCTTTTTCAGCAGCCTCACGCAGACGCTGCATAGCCATACGGTCGGTAGAAAGGTCAATGCCTTCGGCTTTCTTGAATTCGTCAACCATCCAGTCCATGATTTTCTTATCGAAGTCATCGCCGCCCAGATGAGTATCACCGTTGGTTGCTTTTACTTCGAATACGCCGTCGCCGACATCCAGAATAGATACATCGAAGGTGCCGCCGCCGAGGTCGTATACCATGATGGTATGGTCGTCGGTTTTATCAATGCCGTATGCCAGAGAAGCAGCGGTAGGCTCGTTGACGATACGCAGAACCTCGAGGCCTGCAATCTTGCCTGCGTCTTTAGTAGCCTGACGTTGGCTGTCATTGAAGTATGCCGGAACAGTGATAACTGCCTGGGATACGGTTTCGCCCAGATAAGCCTCTGCATCAGCTTTCAGTTTTTGCAGAATCATTGCGGAAATTTCTTCCGGGGAATATTTTTTGTCGTCGATAGTTACTCTGTAAGAGCCTTCGCCCATGTGACGTTTGATGGAGCTGATGGTTCTGTCAGGGTTGGAAACTGCCTGACGTTTTGCCAGCTGACCAACAAGACGCTCGCCGTTTTTAGCAAAGCCTACAACAGACGGGGTTAAGCGGCTGCCTTCCTGGTTAGTGATGACGGTAGGTTCGCCGCCTTCCATAACTGCAACAACACTATTAGTAGTACCTAAGTCAATACCAATTACTTTAGCCATGATTTTTATCCTCCTGATTACTATCCTTCGGTGATGCGGCAGCTGCCACATTTTTACCGAATCGATGTGATATATTTTTTAAATTTATTGTGAAGAGCACGCCAGCTTTATTCGTTGGTGTTTACTCTTACCTTACTGTGACGGATAACCTTGTCACCCAGCTTATAGCCTTTTTCGAAAACCATATCTACGATTTCATCATCCAGCTCCGGATTATGACCGCGCATTACAGCTTCGTGGATGTTCGGGTCAAACTTGGCATTTTGAGCTTCAATTTCTTCTACCTTCAGATCCTTGAAGGCATCTTCGAACTGACGGCGGATTTTTTTCATACCGTCTACAACTGCATCCACATTATCGCCCTTTTCGACGCTTGCTTCAGCACGCTCAAAATTATCTAAAACCTTTAAGAACTTGCCAACCACATTTGCTGTTACAAAGGTGGAAAGCTGTTCCTTTTCTATATTGGTGCGACGGCGGAAGTTTTCAAAATCGGCCTGCAATCTCAGCAAACGATTTTGCAGCTCTTCGATTTTGGCATCCTTCGGGTCAACCTCAGGCTCAGCGGCTTCCTCCGCATTTTTTGCATCTTCAGCTTTTTCAGCTTCTGCAGCTTCCGCAGTTTCCTGTTCGGCAGCCTTCGCTTCCGCAGCCTCCTGCTCAGCCTGTTTTTCTTTCATTTCATTATCCTGCAAGGCTCTTCCTCCTTAGTTTTATTTATTGTCGGGCTTCTGCTCGAACATCGTTTTCAAATACTTATGCAGGTAATCCATTACGGTAATTACCTTGCCGTATTCCATACGCGTCGGGCCCAGCACTGCCATCGTACCGACTATCTGACCGTTAAGACGGTAGGTTGCCTGTACCATGCTGCAATCCTGAATGCCGGAGAATTTGTTTTCACTGCCAATCGTGATTTTCAGTCCGCTGTCCTCGCCTGCCTTCAGCAAATCGCGTACCACGCGCTCCTCTTCAAGGATACCCAGAAGATTCTTCACACGCTCCACGTCGCGGAATTCCGGCTGGTTCAGCAGCTGCTTGGTGCCACCCAGGAAAACTTTTTGCTGCTGGTATTTCTGACGCATCTGGCGGATGGACTGTACCAGCGATGTGAACAGCAGCTTATCATCTGCTATATTGGTATGCACCGCCTGCAGCAGGTCCTCGGTAATGTTTGCCAGCGCTCTGCCCTCCAGCAGTCTGCTGACGCGTCCTGCCATGTAGTCCAGCTCCTCCGGCCGCATGCCCAAAGGAATTTCTACCACGCAGTTGGCCACATTGCCGTCATCTGTTACAATGCACAGGATGGCATGGTGCTCATCCAGAGGTAAAAACTTCATATAACGGAAGCACGCACCGGCATCACGGTTAGCCAGCACCATTGAAACATTCTTCGTCATCCGGGAAAGGATTTTAGCCGTTGACTGGAAGATTTCATCAATGCTTCTGCGTCTTTCGCTGAACCAGCCGTTAATCAGTGCTCTGTCATTATCTGTCAGAGTGCCTGGCTCAACAAGCGAGTCAACATAAAGACGATAAGCCTGAGCCGACGGTACACGTCCGGCCGAGGTGTGCGGCTGCTCCAGATAACCCAGAAGCTCCAGGTCACTCATCTCGTTACGGATGGTCGCAGGACTGAGGCCCAAATCATATTTGCGGGCAATCGTCCTTGAACCTACAGGCTCAGCAGTTGAAATATAATCCTCAATTATGAGCTGGAGAATTTTTTTCTTTCTTTCGTTTAACATATTCCCACCTCATTTTGATTGTTAGCACTCTATCATTAGGAGTGCTAACATCTTGATATTAGAATAGCACTAGCCTACTTTATTGTCAACACCTTTTTTATTTATTTTTAAGTTATCACAAAAACTTCAAATATTTGATTGCCGACCTCCATACCACGCTCTGTCAGGCGCAGTCTTTGCGTGCTTGCATCATACGCAATAAGCTTTTGTTCAAACAGCGGCGCCAACTCGGAGGCAAAGCGCTGCAGCACATCCACGTCAAAGCGCTCGCGTGCCTCCGCCAGGCTCGCACCTTCGCTGCGGCGCAGTCCCATGAACATGAACTCCTCCAACAGCTCTGCGCAAGATAACTCTTCTACATTATATAATGCACTTGTGCGCAAATCATTACCGCCGAAGCTTTGCAGCTGCCCGATATATTCCTTGACCGTACTCAGCCCGGTACGCCGTCTTTGCCCATCAAAGCCGCAGGCGGCAGCGCCGAAGGCCATGTAGGGATGATACTGCCAATAAACCGTATTGTGCCGTGAATACTGACCGTTTTTCGCGTAGTTGGAAATTTCGTAGCGCTCAAAGCCACGCTCGCGCAAAAAGCTCTGCACCAGCTCATACATATCCGCCGCAGTATCCTCATCAGGTAAAATTATTCTGCCCTTATCCGCAAGGCTTGCCAACGGCGTACCCTCCTCCACAATCAGGCCGTAAACAGAAATATGCTCTATGCCCGTATCGGCCAAATGCTCCAGCGTATCCTGCAGGCTTGTAAGCGTCTGCGACGGCAGGCCGTAAATCAAATCCGCACTGATGCGTGCAAAGCCTGCTTTGCGTGCCAATGCCAACGCCTCCAGTGCCTGCTGCGCGTTGTGAATGCGTCCTATCGCTTGCAGCTCGTTATCCTGCAGCGACTGTACGCCGAAGCTGATGCGGTCAAAGCCAAGCTGACGCAACGTCTGCAGCTTTGCTAAATCTGCCGTACCGGGGTTCACCTCAATCGTTGCCTCGCAGGGCTGCTGCCAAAAGCCGTACTGCTTCAATGCATTCACCAGCTTAGCAATACATTCTGTCGGCAGCACGCTCGGCGTACCGCCGCCAAAGTAAATGCTGGCGTTCGCCGCCATATTTGCCGCCTCAGGCGCACGCAGGGCAATTTCTTTGCACACAGCATCGGTATAATCACGCTTAACCTGTTCGCCAAAGCCGGCATAAGAAGCAAAATCACAGTACAGGCATTTCTGTACGCAAAACGGTATATGCAGATAAAGTGCCTGATATTGCTGCCATGGCTGCACTTGTTTATTTTCCATAAGTGTTATTTCCTTTCACTATCTGTATCTCCATCTGTAAAAAACGCCGCCACAGAAATTACTGCAGCGACGCCTAAGCAAATTTATTTTCCCTTTTTGTAAAACCACTTTTTATAAGCCAAAAAGACAGCGCCCACAACCAAAATCAAAATCGTTAATCTTTGGCTATGCTCCTGAAAATTAACTACATCATGGCCTATGACAACCTCCAACGCCGTAGAAGGAAATTTGCCGATAAGGTTGGCAATAATGTAATCACGCGCACTCATGCTGCTCACAGCACCCACCGCCGTCAAAATGCCTGATGGAAAATACGGCAGCGCCCTGGCGAAGGCCATCCACTCCAGGCCGTGCTTGCTGCTTGCCTCATCAATAGATTTCAGCGAATTGCTTTTTTCAATCAGCTTCTGTGCCGTATCCCGGAAGAAGAAGCGCATCAGGTAAAAGCTGATAACAACACCTGTTGTTTCCGCCAGCCAGGAAATAATAATACCAAGCGGCAGACCAAAAATAAGACCGTTGGCTGTAGAAAGAAAAATCGAAGGGAAAACACTGCCCGCATTAATCAGCACATCCAGTACAAAACTGATTAAAATCGCCCATGGTCCAAAGGAGCGCAGATATTCCACCAGGCCGTTGACATTGCCGCTGATTGCCAGCGTAAAGGTTTTGTTAAAGAAATCATCGGCAAAAAAGTGAATACCTAAAAACAAGGCCACCAGCAAAACTGCCGCCGTCACCTTAGCACAAACATCAGGATTTTTTAACCAGTCTTTTTTCATGTATTTATACCCTCTTTAAGTATTGAAAATCATATTAAAGCGTTCGCCAAACTGCATTTCCACCAGACGACGGATTTCCGCCCAGTCCTCCGGCGCACGCAGCTGCGCCTGCGCCAGTTGGCGAACCTGCGCAATTACGTCAACATCTCGCATTATATCAGCAATTCGCAAATCTGGCAAGCCATGCTGCTTTAAGCCGAAAAGCTGGCCTGCACCGCGCTGCTCCATGTCCTTTTCCGCAAGATAAAAGCCGTCCTCGCTCTCATGCAGTACGTTCAGACGCGCCAGTGCCTCCGGCGAATCAGCGGCCGTCAGCAGCACGCAGTAGGACTGCTCGCTGCCGCGTCCTACACGTCCGCGCAGCTGGTGCAGCTGTGCCAAGCCGAAGCGTTCCGCATTTTCAATCACCATCAGCGTAGCATTGGGCACGTTCACGCCAACCTCGATAACCGTAGTGCTCACCAGCACCTTCAGTTCGCCTGCCGCAAAGCTGCTCATAATGGCATCCTTCTCCGCACCCTTCAGCCTGCCATGCAGCAGAGCGCAGGGAATATCCTGCAGAAAATCACGCTTCAGCTCCTCATATACTCTTTCTGCACTATGCACAGCCAGAACATCGGATTCCTCAATCAGCGGGCAGACAACATAAGCCTGCCTTCCTGCCTGCACCTGACGCACCAGGCCGGCGTAAACCTCGCGGCGGCGCTCATCCGTATAGCACAGCGTCCGCACCGGCTTACGCTGCGGCGGACGTCCCTTCATTACAGAAATATCCAAATCGCCGTAAACAGTAAGCGCCAAGGTACGCGGAATCGGCGTTGCCGTCATTACCAGTACATCGGGAGCATTAGCCGACTTGTTGGACAGGCGTGCACGCTGCTCTACGCCGAAGCGGTGCTGCTCGTCCGTCACCGTCAGCGACAGATTGGCAAAGCGCACATCCTCCTCCAGCAGAGCATGCGTACCCACAACTACATCAACAAGGCCAAGCTCCAGATTCAGCAGCAGCTCACGCCTTGCCTTGGCACGCATACCGCCTGTCAGTAAAGCAATACGCACACCGTAAGGCTGCAAATATTGCTCCAGCGTTTCAAAATGCTGCGCCGCCAAAATTTCCGTCGGCACCATAATGCAGCCCTGATAACCGTTTTCCACCGCCTTGGACAACGCCAGCGCGCTGATAACTGTCTTGCCGCTGCCTACATCGCCCTGCAGAATGCGGTGCATAGGCTTTTTATCCTGCATATCCAGCGAAATTTCGTGCCACGCCTGCTGCTGTGCCGCCGTCAGCTCAAAGGGCAGTCCCTGCATTACGTCTTTAACAAGCGCACCGTCTGCAGCGTGCTTAATACCCTCTCTGTTGTCATGGCTCTGCTGGCGATAATACAGCAGGCCGCACTGCAGCAAAAACAGTTCCTCAAAAACAAAGCGCTGCTTAGCGCGTCGCAACGCTTCCCAGCTTTCCGGAAAGTGAATATTTTTCAGCGCCGTATAGCGGTTGGGCAAATTACATTGGCTCACAACCTTCGCCGGCAGGCTTTCCGGCAAATCCTTTGCTGCCAGTCGCAAGGCCTCACTCACCCAGGTACGCAGATTCTTCTGCGTCAGGTTACCGCTCAAAGCATACACCGGGACAATACCCGGCGTTTTGCCATCATCCTGCTCCAAAGGCTGCACGTCAACCTCGCTGACGGACTTCGTAGTGCGCCCCTGCCTTACGCGGCCCGTAATCTGCAGCATAGTATCCGGCTTCAGCTTCTGCGCCTTATAGCGCTGCCCGCCGAAAAAGTACAGCGTAGCATAGCCTGTTTCGTCACGCACCGTCACGGACGTATAGCTGCGGCGGCTGGCACCGTAGCCGTTTTTCACCTGATAAACCGTCGCTTTGAAAATCTGCTTACTGTTGTCTACATCCAACTCCTTAATCGTTTTGAGCTTGGCATAATCAAGATATGCACCCTGGCGCGGGTAAAATTCCAGCAAATCACCCACGCTGAAAATATTAAGAGCAGCCAGCTCAGCTGCCTTTTTTACACCTACACCTTTTAGTGTTGTTACAGGTTCTTTCCACCACATTTATAAAAATACCCTCTTTATCTTAAAATTCCCTTGATTTTCTGCGCTCTTTATGGTATGATACTCATGTTAAATTTGAATGTGCCTTATGTCTTATCACGTTTAAGGAGGTGGGAAACAATGGCATCTATCTGCGAAATCTGCGGTAAAGGAAAACTCGCTGGCAACAACGTCAGCCACTCCAATAGACACACCAAACGTGCTTGGAACCCGAATATTCAACAAGTAAGAGCAGTTGTTGAAGGTTCTGTTAAACGCTTGAACGTTTGCACCCGTTGCCTGCGTTCCGGTAAAGTTAACCGCGCAATCTAATCCGTTCGGATTTAAAAAGAAGCCAAATACCAATCGGTATTTGGTTTCTTTTTTTGCGCTTATTTTACTTTGCAGCCGCACTCGGGGCAGAACTTAACCAAAGAGCTGATTTTTGCGGAGCAGTTCGGGCACAAAATAAAGGCACGGTATTCCGTGAGCTTCTTTTCGAACAGCTCATAGAACTGGTTAACCTCTTTGTCCTCGCGCTTCCAGTTATAAATCTGCAGACGCTCCTTAGTGGAGTCCATGATAACCTGTACGGTTTCTTCATCCAAAGACTGCATAGCCAGCTGCATAATTTTTTTCTTGTTATGGAAGTGCAGCTGATGTGCAGCATCATCCTGCTCATCAATAGTTACACCCATCTCATTGACGCACAGCAAGGCAATATTCCAGGCTACGTCAATGTCAACTTCATAAAGACGGTTATCAAAGCAACCGCCGGCACCATCTATTCTCATAGCTACCTCCTGCCAGATGTTTTTTCTTAATTATAGCACAAGCGCATATTTGCTGTAAAACAAATCGCTCGTATCGCAGCATTATTTGTTCAGCTCCGCTGCCATTTCACGCACAGTTTTATGCAGCAGCGGATGCACCAGCTCCGGCGCAATATCCAAAAGCGGCAGCAGGACAAAATCCCTGTTCTGCATATCGGGATGCGGCAGTGTAAGCTCCGGTGTCTGCATCACGACATTTTCGTAAAGCAGCAAATCCAGATCAATATTGCGCTCGCCCCAATGACGCAGGCGCACACGCCCCATCGCCAGCTCCGTTGCCAAAAGTGTACGCAAAAGCGCCACCGGCTCCAGATTAGTGTGCACCTTGCACACAGCATTCAAAAACTGCGGCTGGTCCGTCACACCATAAGGCTCCGTAGCAAAATAGCCCGAAACCTGCAGTACCTCCACGCCCTGCTGCATCAGCAGCATTAGCGCGCGCTGTAAATTCTTTTTCTTATCGCCCAGGTTACTGCCCAAGGCAACATATGCAATAGCCATCTCAGACTCCTGTTCTTTTGATGTGATTATAATAGACGCAGCAAAATAAACGATACTGTCGCAGCAATTATTCTGTCGCGGCGAAAGCATAAAAATTTTAGGCAACAAGTGCCTGGAACAACCGAAATTGCAATATTGTTTGAGCGCTAAGCTGACTTCTGCAGAAAAACACTTCGCCTAGCGCGAGTTTTATTGCAATTTCGTCTTTGTTCCGCACGAAATTGCCGTTAAAAAATTTTTCGCTGCAGCGTGACAAATAATTGCTAAAACAAACCTATTCCGCACTGCCGCGCAAAATAGCTTCCATTGTGCGAATCGCCCGCACATTCTCTTCAACATCATGCACACGCACCATCTGCACCCCCGCGTAAATTGCCTGCAGACTCGTCGCAATCGTTCCCTCCAAACGCTGCTCTGGCGGTACACCGCCCAGCACAGCACCAAGCGTACTCTTGCGCGACGCCGCCAGCAGCACAGGATAGCCAAAGCTCGTCAAAGCCTTCAGGTCACGCATCAAGAGCAAATTCTGCTCCACATTCTTGGCAAAGCCGATACCCGGATCCAGAATAATCTTATCCGCACTCAAACCGCGCTCACGCAAAAGCTGCGCCCTCTGCGCCAGATAAACGGCAACCTCCTGCACAACATCCTTGTACTCGCAGTTCTGCTGCATATTCTTCGGCGTACCGCGCATATGCATAAGAATAATCGGCGCTTTAGTTGCCACAACTACGTCAGCCATGCGCGGGTCAGCCTCCATTGCGCTGATATCGTTAATCATATCAGCACCGGCAGCAATAGCTGCCTCCGCCGTATCCGCACGATAGGTATCGATGGAAATAACAGCATCGGGATAAGCCTTGCGCAAAGCAGCAATCGCCGGAACTACGCGGCGGCGCTCCTCCTCCCCATCCACGCTGTCGCTGCCCGGACGGGTAGACTCACCGCCGATATCCAGCACACCGGCACCCGCAGCAAGCATTCTGCCAGCACGCTCCACCAGCTCCTCCATAGCGGGCACACGGCTGCCCTCATAAAAGGAATCCGGCGTAACGTTCAAAATGCCCATCACGCACATCTTCTCATAGGTCAGCACGCGGCCGTCAGCCAGAGTAGTGCACAGCTTTTGCGGCGTCAGCGCCATTTCCAGATCAATAGCAGCCTGAGGAATGCCAAAGTACGGCATCTGCGCCATTTTCTTCAGTAGTACCTTATAATGCTTCAGCGTACCCAAAAGCAAAATATCAACATACTTTGCAGCGCAGGTAACCGCACCCACCGGTGTTACAGCGTCGCCGCCCACTGCCAGCATCTCCTGCTTGATAATATTCGCCGCCGGAGTACGCACACCCAGCAGCTTGAACGGAATAATCTCCGCCTTATGCGCAAAAATAGGCAGACTGTCGGCATGAGCGCCGATACTTGCCAGCGCCGCTTCCAGGCCCTCACGGTTAACCTTTAATAACATTTATTCTCACCTTTTTCCACAACAGCAAAAGCGTTATGATTATGGATGCTTTCCATGCTCTCCACCTCTGCACGATACCAGGTAATGCGCTTATCCGCCTCCAAGCGTAAAGCAACCTCACGCACGGCATCCTCTACAAAACGCGGATTTTCATAAGCATGCTCCGTAACGTATTTTTCGTCAGGGCGCTTCAAAAGGCCATAAAGCGGCGTACTTGCGGAAGCCTCGGCATATTCCACCAGCTCCTCCAGCCACACCATCTCCTGCGCCTCAACCTCCAGCTTCGCCCAGGCACGCTGGTTGTGCGCACCGTATTCGCTGATTTCCTTAGAGCAAGGGCACAGCGTCTGCACCGGCACAACAGCGGTAATACGCCAACGCAGCTTCTCACCCTTCTCGGCCTTATACACGCAATCGATATCCATCGGCGCTTCCATGCCGCTTACAGGAGCCTTCTTCGTAACAAAATACGGGAACTTCAGCTCGATAAAAGCTCTTTCAGCCTGCAGATGCTGCTTCAGTTGGTCCAAAATAGCCTCCACATCAGCGAGGCCTACAGGGCCAAGAGTGCGCAAACATTCCACAAAACGGCTCATGTGCGTACCGCGCATATCATGCGGCAAATCAACCGCCAGTGTTACCTCCGCTACGCTGTGCTGCGTACCGCGCTCTTTATCGCGCAGCTCAATCGGCCAGCGCAGGCCCTTTATTCCCACATGCTTCAAAGGAATATTGCGTAAATCCTTTTCGCTTTGTACATCCTTCACGTCATTCACCTCTGTACACGCAGCCACTGGTGCGAGTTTCCCAAACTTCTACTTCATATAAATGATAATGGTCGCTCTTCAGCAGCTCCACTAATTTATTCCAAACCCAGACGCTGATATTTTCTGCGGAAGGCACCGGCAGAATATCATTCAGGCAAGCGTGGTCCAAATGTGCCAGCACCTCATCCTTCACCAGATTCTTCAGCTTGATGAAATCAATAACCATCCCCTCGTGGTCCGGAGTACCCTCCACCTTTACCACCAGCTTATAGGTATGACCATGTAGATGCTCGCACTTGCCGTTATACGCAGGCAGATAATGCGCAGCGTCAAAATCAAATTCCTTAATAATTATCATTTATATTCTCCTCCATAAAGGGTTAAATCAGCAAAGCCGTTCTGGCGCAAAGCCTCATAAGCCACAATCGCCACGGAATTGGACAAATTCAAAGAGCGTGCATCCTCAATCATCGGAATACGGATGCAGCTTTCGGGATATTCGTGCAGCAAGGTTTCCGGCAGGCCGGCAGTTTCCTTGCCGAAAATCAGCAGGCTGTCCTGAGCATACTGCACATCGGCATAAGAGCTGTGTGCTTTCGTCGTCAGGAAATACTTGGGGTTATCCTTATATTTTTCCAGCACCTCGTAAACACTGTCATAATAATGGATATCAACAAGATGCCAATAATCCAGGCCCGCACGCTTCAAATATTTATCCTCCACGGAAAAACCGAGCGGACGAACCAAATGCAGGTGACAGCCGGTTGCTGCGCACAGACGTGCAATATTACCGGTATTGCCGGGAATTTCCGGTTCAACTAAAACTATATGCATTTTACTGAATGCCTCCTCAGCTGACTGCTGCGCAGTCATTAATTTATTTTTTCTCCTGCAGTATTTCGGAAACTCTCTGCTTCATACTGCGTTTCTTTTTATTCTTTTCCTTAACCGGTTCAGCCGGTGCCGGCTTAACCGCCTCCACAGGCTGCTGTGCCAGGATTTTCTGATAGGTCGCCATTATTTTTTCGCAATACAGCGAGCCCATCGCCCAAGTGCCGTTTAAACCGTACCAGGTGTTGACAACACCGCGTTCCAGGCGGATATTATGCGCCAGATCATAGCGCGGATCGACAATATCGGTTGAAGGGCGCTTCGTCTGCGTATAAGCCAGCAGATGCTGGATATGCGCACGCACGCCCAGCTGCGGCGTAGCAAAGGATGCACCGCGCACACCGCCGCCGATAGTACCGAGACCACAGAAATTATTCTGATGATGCAGCACATCACCGCCATAGCGGTAAGCGCCTGTTTCTACCAATGATTGCGCCAATGCAAGGTCGGGGCGCACGTTTTCACGCTTGGCCTCCTGCCAGTACAGCTCCACCAGCTCCTCTACCGGGCAGGCCAGCTTCACAGCCGGGTTAGCCGCCAAAATATAGGCAATAGCCTGCGCCTTGCTGGCAATCGCCTCACCGTAAATAGCGATATTGCGGTAATCGTCCGGCAGCTGTGTCCCGGAAAAATAGAACTTGCCATCCTTCTCCTGCAGCAGCGACGGACGCGGAGCGGCAGGAACCTTTATCGTACCATCAGGCGGTTTAGCCACCGGTTTGGTAGATACAACGATTTTATCCTTTTCCTGAGTTATTTGGACAGCGCGCTGCTTTTTGTTCAGCAGCTTCTTATCCTTTTTATCAGCGATAATCGTCTGCTTGGAGGCAGGCGCTTCATCAGCGACCTCGCGCACAGTTGCCGCACATACGCCAGCATAGAGCGACAAACCCAGCAGAACACACGCAAAAGTAATTTTTTTATATTTCATAGCGCATTACTCCTATATATATCACGCTATCAATTTTACCGCACATAAGGCAAAATTGTAAAGTTTTTCCCACCCCTGCAGTAAGGAATTCACAAAAAAGTAGATTTAAGCTATAATATTTATAAGATAACATTCAAGCGCTATCTTATTTAATATCAAGTAGCAATCAGCTTGTCAAATTAAGGAGGGAAAATTATGTCCGCAAAATTCCATTTCATCAACCATGCCTGCTTTATTTTGGAAAAAAATAATTCCGCTATTATCTTCGACCCGTATCTGGACGATAATCCGGAAGGACTCACCGCCAAAGACATCAAGGTTGATTATATTTTCGTCAGCCACGGTCACTTCGACCATTTGGGCAGTGCCTTTGAAATCGCCAAAAATTGTGACGCTACCATCATCTCCACTGCCGAAATCTGCGGTCTGGCGCAGGATGCCGGCTGCAAAGCACACGCTATGCATCTTGGCGGCACCTTTAAGTTTCCCTTCGGCAAGGTACGCCTGACGTTGGCCTTCCACGGCAGCGGCGTTCCCGGCGGTCACGCCTGCGGTATCGTCATCGATTTCTACGGCACTAAGCTGTACTTCGCCGGTGACACCGCACTATTCAGCGATATGCAGCTGCTGCCCAAGCTCGATGCTTTTGAATACGCAGTGCTTCCTATCGGCGGCAACTTCACTATGGACCCCAATGATGCACTTATCGCCAGCAAACTGCTGCAGGCAAAATACGTTATCCCCGTACATTACAACACCTGGCCGCCCATCGCTCAGGACGTGGAAGCCTTCAAGGCCGCCGTTGAGGACGAAACCGACAGCAAGGTGCTCATTGTAAAACCGGGCAATACTATTGATATCGACTAAAAATTAAAACTTCAAAAACTTACGCCACGAAGCGTTCTTATTCACGTCGCAGTTGCCGCAATTGTTGCACTGCGACGTTGTTTTTTCTCCGAAATATTCCAGCAGTACCTTGCGCAGGCACATGGACGTATTGCAGTAGTTGGTCATTTTGCCGAGCAGCTGCAGCTCGTGCTCCTTCCAGGTCAAATCCGGCTGGTCATGGCCGATAAGATAGGTATTAACCGCAATATCCGCCTTATCATAAAGCAGCAGACACTCCGCAGGCAGGCCGTCACGCCCTGCGCGTCCTGCCTCCTGATAGTAGCTTTCGATATCCTTGGGCATATTATAATGCACCACAAAGCGTACATCCGGCTTATCGATACCCATACCGAAGGCATTTGTTGCCACAATCAGCGGTACACTGCCGCCAACGAAGGCATTCTGATTCTCACGCCGCTCCTCCGGCGTCAGGCCCGCGTGATAGCGCAAGGCACTGAACCCCTGCCGACGCAAAAGCTGCGTCACGCTTTCCACCTTGTTGCGCGTAGCACAGTAAACTACGCCGCAATCCTTTTTATGCTTGCGCATAAACTCCAGCAGCGAGCACTCCTTATCCTGCGTGCGCTGCACGGCAAAATGCAGGTTAGGCCTGTCAAAGCCCGTCACCACAATTTTTGCCTCTGGAATTCCCAAACGTTTGACAATATCACGGCGCACATCCGGCGTAGCAGTAGCAGTAAAGGCTGCCACCAGCGGCTTCGTCGGCAAGGCCTGAATAAAATCGGGGATATTATAATATTCCTTACGAAAGCTGTGTCCCCACTGCGATACACAGTGCGCCTCGTCCACCGCCACCATCGTAATATAAGCCTGGCGGGCGAAATCAATAAACTGCTGGTTGACCAATCGCTCCGGTGCCACATATAAAAACTTGCACTGTTTGTTGAGGGCTGCATGCAACACTCTGCCGTATTCGTTGCTGCTCATGCTGCTGTCAAGATAAGCGGCTGGAATACCGCGTGCCGTCAGCGCCTCCGCCTGATCCTTCATCAGCGATATCAGCGGCGAGATTACCAGCGTCACGCCTTTCAAAAGCAGTGAAGGCAGCTGAAAGCAGATGCTCTTGCCTGCACCTGTAGGCAGCACTGCCAGCACAGGCTGTCCGTGTAATATTTCACTTATAATTTCTTCCTGCCCTGTGCGGAAGCTGCTGTAGCCATAAAAATGCTGCAGCGCGCGGTGCAGAAAATCACTGTCTATAATACGTGCCATAAAGCTCCCTTGCTTCGAATAATTTACATTGTAAAAAGTATAGCATATAAGCACTTTTATGTAAAATAACTTTCGTTTTTCTATGATCAGCTAATAAAAAACAGGTACAGCCTAAGCTGTACCTGAATTTGTTACTTCAAGCGTCTAATTAGTGTTTACGTGCGTTGAAGCATTCGCGGCAGTAAACCGGACGATCGCTGGGTTTGAACGGTACCATGGTCTCTTTACCGCATTCAGCGCAAACTGCGGGGAACATTTCACGTTGCGGACGGTCGTTTTGTACGCCCATGCGTTGTTTGCGTGCTTGACGGCAAGCCGGGCAACGGCGCGGTTCGTTAGTGAAGCCTTTTTCTTCGTAGAATTCTTGCTCGGAAGCGGTGAATACGAATTCGTTGCCGCACTCGCAGCAGGTTAAAGTCTTGTCTTCTTTCATTGTTTAATCACTCCTAATCATAGATAGAACATACCCCAAAGAACGCATTAAGATGTTTACCTTGGCTTCCCCATGTCATCTATGATAGAAGAAGTTAGGAACTTAAACGGACCACTGAGATACACCACTTACAGTATATAGTAAGCGCCTGCAAAAGTCAATCTTAGTTTATCAAAAATGCGTAAATTCTTTAATAAGAAACTTTTCATTTCTCAACATATGCCAAAATCCGCTTATTAACAGTGCTCACGGTAAAAGCTTGCGTGTAAAATAAGGGTGCTGCACCGATAAGTTCGCAGCCCGATAGAAAAACCGCGACAGCTTTTCAGCTCTGCGCGGTTTTCGAACTTCAATTTTTATTTATGCAGCCAGTTTACAGATTTTCCCTGCTCTCTGGCAAAGTGAGCATCATTGATGGTTTCGGCAATAATATTGCCCTGCCAGTCATTCAGCGTGCTGACAGAAACATTATGCACACTCAGCTTCCACAGATTGTTCAGTGGGATGTCCAAAAGCAGGCACAGCTGCACGCGGATAATACCGCCATGCGATATAATTGCGATATTTTTCTCGTGGCCTTCACGCTCGAAGATATAGTCAAAAGCCGCCTGACAGCGACGCGCTACATCATGAAAGCTTTCACCCTGCGGCGGAATCCATTCGCCCGGACGCGTCAGGAAATCATCCATCTCCTTAGGCCAGCGGCGGCTGATTTCCGCATACTCAAGTCCCTCCCAGGCACCGAAGCTTACCTCCTGCAGCAAATCCAGCGACTGATAGGACATATTTTTACTCATAGCCAGCGGTGCTGCCGTCATGCAGGCACGCAGCATTGAGCTGCAGTAAATTTTATCAACCGGCAAATGCTGCATATAGGCAGCCAGCTTCTCGGACTGCTCCAGACCTTTGGCGTTCAGCGGCATATTTATGCGTCCCTGAAAGCGGTGTCCTTTGTTGCTGTCCGTTTCACCGTGACGGATTAAATATATTCTACCCATTAAGCCTTCGCTCCTTTTTTAGACTGCTCTGCCAGAGAAAATTCCTTCATCTCCGCATGTACGCCTGCTTCCTCAAAGGTTTCCATTTCCTTATAGGCCTTGATGCCGGCATTGAACAGCGTAAAGCAGACAGCAGCGCCCTCACCGGCGCCGTCGGGAATGTTCAGGCGCAGCGGTGCCGTAAGCCCCAGCTCCTGCAGGCATTCTTCCGCTCCCGGCTCTGCGGAAACGTGACCGGCAAAGCAGTAATCCAGCACGGCAGGTGCCATTTCCGCCGCCTTTTTGGCAGCCTTGCAGACAGCAACACCGTCCAGCATTACCGGCACCTTCATAGCTGCAGCCTGCAGCAGAGCGCCGGCCATAGCGGTGCGTACCATCTCATTATCAGGGTTAGAAAGACAGCCGAAGCCCAACAGCTCCAGTCCCTTCTCGTGCACCAGCTCCTGCACCAGGGCAGCGCCCTCCTCCAGAGCGTCAGCCTCCTCCTCCGAGGTTACCAACAGAGCCACGGCCTTCGCACCGGTTTCTGCAGCCAGCACGTTCACCGGCCATTGGGCGTGCATAATTTTTTCGGCCTGAGCAGCCTCTTCAATACCGCACCACACCAGCAAATCGCGTTTAGGATAATCTAAATCCTCTTTTTCATAAATGCCCTTGATACCGCAATAGCGCGAGGTCATTTCTTCCAGCTTGGCCAGACTGCCGACCGGCTTGATCAGATTATCAAAGCGTGTCTGCGCCAGCTTCATGCAGCCTCTGTCGGCAGGCACAATCTTTTGGATTATTTCTTCTATATGCATAGCATTTTTCCTTTCTGTCTCTTTATAATTAGGCAAAATATTGCCGGGGAAATATATCAGATTATATAGGTTGCGAGCATCAGGTAAACCACAACGCCGCATTCCGTCAAAAAGCCGTAGGTATCACCTGTAAGGCCGCCCAGCTGACCGCTGAGGAAATGCGCAATGCCCTGGCAGATAACGAAGGCCGCTATTGCCGTATACAAATATGGCAGGCCGCAGGCTGTGACAAGCGCCAGGCAAAGTGCAAAGGCAATATAGGTGTACATCGGCTTGGCATAGGCCTTAAACATATGACCGATACCGGTTTTGCGTGCATACTTATAGTTGACGATGTAGGTAACCATAAAGGTACGCGTTGCTACAAAAACAGCCACCAGAGCAAAAGATAATTTTACCGGCGGCAGCGTGGTATAGGCAGCCACCTTCAGCAGCACGAGGCAGACAAGCGCGATAACGGCGTTGGAGCCTACGTGGCTGTCCTTCATGATTTCCAACATACGCTCGCGGTCACGGGCGCTGAAAACACCGTCGGAGGTATCCATAAAGCCGTCATACATCAGCGCGCCGATAATAATCAGCTCTGCCAGCACCAGCATCACTGCACGCATTAAATCTGGGGTGTGCAGATAATACAGGCCGTAATTTACCGCACCCATAAAAACACCCATTACCAGACCGACCAAAGGGAAGTACGGCACGCTGCGGCTGAAATCGTCATCATGCCAGTCCGTGCGGTTGGAAAAGCGGATTCTGGTCAAAAATTCCAGACAAGTTATGAAATCACGCATCACATCACCTGCTTAAATGATTATACACATCCATTGCTGCCTGCAGCACAACAATAGCCAGAGAAGCACCGGTGCCCTCGCCCAGGCGCATACCGGCATCCACAATCGGCGAAAGCTGCATCAGCTCCAGCATTTTCTTATGAGAAATATCGCTGCTCAGATGCGAGCAAAGCATATAATCGCGGCACTGCGGATAAAGTCCGTAGGCCAGCAGTGCTGCAGCCGTGGCATTTACACCGTCAACCATTGTCGGTACACGGCGGCGGGCTGCGCCGATAATTACACCGGCCAGACCTGCGTGGTCATAGCCGCCGACCTTACAGAGAATGTCCATCGCATCACCCTGCTTCGGCATATTTTTTGCCAAGCCGTCGATAACAACCTGACGCTTAATCTTCATGCGTTCGTCATTAATACCGCTGCCACGACCGACAGTCAGCTGCGGGTCCAGTCCCAGAAAGGCGCTGGCAATAGCGGAGGTAGAGGTTGTATTGCCGATACCCATTTCACCGGTATAAAGCAGATTATAGCCTTGGTCTATGCACATATCAGCCATTTCCATGCCAACGGCAATAGCCTTTTCGGCCTGCTCACGCGTCATAGCGGGACCTTTGGTGAAGTCTTCGGTTCCCCAAGCCACCTTTTTTTGATATACCTTTGGCAAATCGCTCAAATCAAAGGCAGTGCCTACATCGCAGACGAAAACATCGGCGTGCGCATGACGAGCCAGTACGGTAGCACCGGCAGTACCGCGCATATAACCGTTAATCATCTGGCGCGTAACCTCCTGCGGATAAGCGCTGACACCGTATTTCGCAATACCGTGGTCACCGCACATCAGAACCATCGCCGTCTTTAATTTATCCGGTAAATCCTTGCCGAGCATACCTGCAAGGCCCACAACCATATCCTCCAGCTTGCCCAGATTAGCTGCCGGCTTGTCTATCTTAGCGTAGCCTGCCCGCACTTCTTGCATACGTTCTTCATTCAGAGCAGGTATTATGATTTTCTCCATATCAGTCGTTATTCTCCTTCATCCTCAAATTTAAAAGCCAATTTTTTTACGTCAACGGCCTGACCAGCCACACAATAATAAACATGGTCAGCCTCCTTAGCCACACGCTGGTTAACCCAGCCGGCAAGGTCACGGTATTCACGCGCCATCTGATTATCCGGCACAATGCCGCTGCCCACCTCGTTCGTAACAAAGACAACGATTTTGCCGCAATTACGTGCTGCTGCCAGCACCTTGTCAATTTCGTCAAATACTACCTGACAGCGCTCAAGGAATTCACCCTCCGGCGCTTCCTTGCCGTAAATCAGATTACACATATAAACAGTCAGGCAGTCAAACAGAACTGCTCCTGTTTCCGGTGACAGTGCTTCAAGCGTGCGCTCGGCATGATAAGGCGCTTCGTGATTAATCCAACGCGCATCACGACGCTGACGATGCAGACGCACGCGCTCCGCCATTTCCTCATCTAAGATTTCTGCCGTAGCAACGTAATCGCATTTGGGAGAATAATGCAATACATAGCGTTCTGCAAATTCGCTTTTGCCGCTGCGTGCTCCGCCGGTAACCATAATGATTTTTCCAGGCATATTTCAACCTCCCTTCGTTTTTGTAAGCTGCAAGCTTTTCATTTTATGCATATATGAAAAAAGCTCCCTTGCGGGAGATTCACAAAATGCAGATGCAGCCAAAAATTCTATATTTACGCATACCAAAGCCAGCCTATCTCCCGTAGGCTCCGAGCTTCGTAACAGGCAGGTCTCCTGGCTTAGCTTCATCGCCCTCAGCGCCTTCCCAACTTGCGTCAGTGACATAATTGCCTGGGCTCCGCTTACAGTAGCGGGACTGCTCCGGATTCTCACCGGCATTCCCTTTTCAGCACCGGCCTCAACCGGCGCACCTGTCAAAAAAATTCCAAGTATATATATTCGACAGCAATTCCTATAATCCTGCTAAGGCACAAAAAAAGAGCTGCCTAAGCAGCTCTTTCAGGAATTTCGTTATTTTGCGTAATCAACAGCACGGGTTTCGCGGATGATAACAACCTTGATCTGGCCAGGATATTCCATTTCAGCTTCAATCTTCTTGGAGACATCGCGTGCCAGAAGCACAGCGGAAGCATCATCGATAACATCCGGCTTAACCATAATGCGGATTTCGCGGCCAGCCTGTACGGCATAGCATTTTTCAACGCCCTCAAAGGACTCAGAAATTTCTTCCAATCGAGTTAAACGCTTCAGGTAGCTTTCCAGAGTTTCGCGTCTTGCACCCGGGCGGGCAGCAGATACTGCGTCAGCGGCAGATACCAGAACAGCTTCAACACTCTTAGGCTCGCAGTCACCATGATGCGCCAGAATAGCATTGACAATCAGGTCGGACTCACGGAACTTCTTGGCAATTTCGCCGCCAATTTCAACGTGAGAGCCTTCCATTTCATGGTCGATAGCCTTGCCGATATCATGCAGCAGGCCAGCACGTTTAGCCAGAACAACGTCAACACCGAGCTCAGAAGCCATTACACCTGCCAGGTTGGCAACCTCAACAGAATGGTTCAGGACATTCTGACCATAGCTGGTACGATATTTCAGGCGGCCCAGCAGCTTAATCAGTTCGGGGTGCAGACCATGCACTCCGACAGCAAAGGTAGCCTGTTCGCCGGCTTCCTTAATCTTCTGCTCAACCTCTTTTTGTGCCTTTTCAACCATTTCCTCAATGCGAGACGGATGAATACGACCATCATTAATCAATTTTTCCAGGGCGATACGGGCAACCTCGCGGCGTACCGGATCGAAGCCGGAAATAATAACAGCCTCCGGAGTATCATCGATAATCAGATCGATGCCGGTAAGGGTTTCCAGAGTACGGATGTTACGGCCTTCACGACCGATAATGCGGCCCTTCATTTCATCGTTAGGCAGTCCTACTACGGAAACGGTGGTTTCCGCTACATGGTCTGCAGCACAACGCTGAATTGCCAGGGAAATAATTTCTCTTGCCTTGCGGTCCGCTTCATCTTTTGCCTGTTGCTCCAGATCCTTAACCATCATAGCAGATTCATGCTTAACCTCGTCCTCGAGGGATTGCAGCAGCTCCTGCTTTGCTTCATCACTGGTCAGTCCGGAAATACGCTCCAGTTCAACCTGACGTTTTTCCAGCATTGCCTCAGCCTTCTCCTGAGCAGCGTTCAGGCGCTGTTCCTTGGAAGCCAGCTTTTCTTCTTTGCGTTCGAAGGATTCGATTTTACGGTCCAGATTTTCTTCTTTTTGCAGCAGACGACGTTCCTGACGCTGCAGGTCATTACGTCTGTCTTTATTTTCACGCTCCATATCGGAACGAAGACGATGGATTTCTTCTTTAGCCTCCATCATGATTTCTTTGCGTTTTGCTTCGCCGGTCTGCTCCGCATCCTGTACAATACGGATAGCCTGCTCTTCTGCAGTAGCAATTTTACCTTCGGCAACATTTTTGCGAACCAGATAACCTACTGCACCGCCGGCCAGACCAACGACAACAGCTGTACCGATAATTTCTAAAATCGTCCTCACCTCCTAAAATTAGATTTTTCCAAGATTTTTTTGCACAGTAACAGCAGGCGCCTGCTTGCGTCTGCTATAGATGTCCTTATTCCGTTGAATCTATAATAAATCACTGTATTATCTATTCTGAAATAGGGCAAAAAATAAGGCAACCGCTTTACGCGTCGCCTCGTGAAAATCGTTGATATTAACACGATTGGATAACTACATTATAGTGTATATTTAACAAAATTGTCAAGTTTAACCGCTATATATTGTCTGAAAAATGCAATTTACCCAATATAATGTGCACATATCTTGATGAAAAGCCACGGGCCGCCATAAAGCGTCCCGCAGCCGCATATATTTTTTTGTTGTCAATTTCTGCTGTTAGCTTGCGCTGATTGCGCTGCACGAAAAGCTGTGCCGCGTTCTCCGCCTGCTGCTCTTCAATGTCAGGCGTAAAGCGTTCCATAATTTCCGCAGCCACGTCCGGGCGTATGCCGCGCTTGCTCAGCTCCAGCTGCAGATGCTGCCTGCCATAGTAGCGCTTGGCCAGCCAGGCTTCGTACACCCTTTGGGCATAACGCTCCTCGTTCAGCAGACCGTAATCCTCCAGCTTGGCCACCGCCTCCAGAGCCTGTGACTTAGTTGCACCCTTGCGCTGCAAGCGCTCCAGCATATCCTTATGACTGTAATCGCGGTAAGACAATAAATCCAGCGCGCAGTCATAAGCCTGCTGCGCGCTGGTAAAGCCTTCTTCCTTTTTCTTATTCCTTAAAGATCGACTCCACATCCTGCAACGGCTCCTCAGATGCTTCCTTATTATCGCTCTTGGCAATCGTCACTGCGCGGATTTTAGCTTCAATTTCGTTGGCAATTTCCGGATTTTCGCGCAAATAGTCTTTAACCTTTTCCTTGCCCTGACCTAAACGGATATCGCCATAGGAATACCAGGCACCGCTCTTGTTGATAATTTCAAGGTCTGCACCAAGATCAACAAGGCAGCCCTCATGGGAAATGCCCTTGCCATACATAATATCAAACTCTGCCTGTCTGAACGGAGGTGCTACCTTGTTTTTGACAACCTTGACGCGAGTGCGGCTGCCAATTACATCGTTACCGTTTTTCAGCGTATCAATACGACGTACATCCATACGGACAGTAGAGTAGAATTTCAGTGCGCGGCCACCGGTAGTGGTTTCCGGATTACCGAACATAACGCCAACCTTTTCACGGATCTGGTTGATGAAAATAGTAGCACATTTGGATTTGGAAATCAGACCTGTCAGCTTACGCAGAGCCTGGCTCATCAGACGTGCCTGCAGGCCAACATGGGAATCACCCATTTCGCCTTCGATTTCGGCACGCGGAACCAAAGCGGCAACGGAGTCAATAACGATAATATCAATAGCGCCGCTGCGTACCAAGGCGTCAGCAATTTCCAATGCCTGCTCACCATTATCCGGCTGAGAAATCAGCAGATCGTCAATATCTACACCCAGATGACGGGCATACTCCGGATCAAGTGCATGCTCCGCATCGATAAATGCTGCATAGCCGCCCATTTTCTGAGCTTCAGCAATCATATGCAATGCAACAGTAGTTTTACCGGAAGATTCAGGACCGTAAATCTCAATAACACGTCCACGCGGAATACCACCGACACCAAGAGCAATATCTAAGGATAAAGCACCTGTAGGGATAACCTCAATATTCATCTTGGCACTTGCTTCGCCCAGCATCATAATGCTGCCCTTGCCAAAATCCTTTTCAATCTGGTGCATCGCCATGTCTAAGGCTTTCTTTTTATCTGCGTCCATCTGCTTGCCTCCTAATATATAAAATAAATTTAAAATTCATCGATTCACTGCCTTTATTATACAAACAAAAGTTTCTTTTGTCAAGAAAAGTTTTGTTATTTGATATTCTGTTTAGCAGCCTCCAGCTGTGCCTGCTTTTCCTTTTCTTCCAGCAGGTGCTTGATTTCATCCTGAGTATATTCATAGGTGCTGTTGCAGAATTCGCAGTGTGCTTCCGTAGTTTTGTCCTGCGCCAGCTCCTTCAGAGATTTCATATCAAGGCTGCCCAGAGCCGCCAGAATGCGCTCACGGCTGCAGCGGCATTTGAAGCTCAGGGGAATGGTTTCTTTAATATCAACGTCCAGACCGCGGCCGAGAATTTCAATCATCTTTTGCGGAGTATAACCGATTTCCAGCAACTGGGTTACATAAGGAGTCAGGTTAACGTTGTTTTCCAGCTTTTCCAGAACCTCGTCGGTGCAGCCCGGCATAGCCTGAATAAAGAAGCCGCCGGAGGCTGTTACGTTGCCGTCCTTGTCAACCAGTACGCCCAGAGCAACGCTTGTCGGTGTCTGTTCGGATACATAGAGGTATTTGGTCAGGTCGCTGGCGATTTCGCCGTCCTGCAGCTCGCAGTAGCCGGTGAAGGGCTCTGCATTCTGCAGATAACGCGTTACGATAATATTACCCGCGCCGATGCCGCCACCGACATCCAGCTTGCCATTTTTCAGGGGCAAAAATGCATCGGGTTTTTCTACATAACCGCGCACTGTGCTGCCTTCAGCATCTGCTACTACCTCACCCAAGGGGCCGTCGCCCTTCAGACGCAGGCTGATGCGCTCGTTATCCTTCATTGTTGCGGCCAGCAGCAGCGCGCCGTTCATCGCACGTCCCAGAGCAGCGCTTGCCAGATGGGAGCAGGCGTGCTTTTTAGCTGCTTCCTGTACCAGATTAGTGGTGCATAATGCATAAATACGTACACCGTCGGCCGTAGCCTTTGTTAAAACATCTTCCATAATATTGCCTCACAATCCTGCCTTACGGCAAAAATTTTACTTGCTTAATAAAACAAGCCCACTAAACTACTGCTAGCGGGCTTGCAAATTTCATGCATGGGGAACAGCCTGTTATCAGCTCTTCCACAATGTCAATTATAAATCATAATAGTCAAAAAGGCAAGCGGTGAAAATGTTACATTTCTTTGAAGAGATTTACCATTTCCATTGCGGTCATTGCGCAGTCTACGCCCTTGTTGCCGGCCTTGGTGCCTGCACGTTCTACAGCCTGCTGAATGTTTTCGGTGGTGAGTACGCCGAAGGCTACGGGTACGCCGGTTTGCATGCTTACCTGAGCGATGCCTTTGGAGGCTTCGGCGCATACATAGTCAAAGTGCGGGGTTGCGCCGCGAATTACGGCACCTAAGCAGATTACTGCGTCGTATTTGCCGCTTTCTGCGAGTTTTTTTGCTGCCATGGGGATTTCGAAGGCGCCCGGTACCCAGGCTACGGTGAGGTCTTCGTCAGCTGCTTCGTGGCGGATCAGGCAGTCGATGCAGCCACTGAGGAGTTTGTTGGTGATGAATTCGTTGAAGCGGGCTACGACGATGGCGATTTTCATGTTTTTGGCGGTGAGTTTTCCTTCTAAGGTTTTCATGGTTGTATTCCTCCTAATGGTTTGTTCTTCTATTTTTTATTATGCTTGCTGTTATGATACTTTTTGCCCGGGGCGGCAAAAAGTATCCAAAAAACGCCCTTATGTGCTGCTCCGCCGGATTCCGGCGACTAGATTCGCAGAATTTTTCACGTCGCTGATTTTTGTGTGACGTGCTTCCGATTGGTTACGTCAACACTCCAGCGAAAAATTCCTGTGCCTGTCCATTGCGACCGATGTTCACAGAACATCAATGTGCTTGCGGGCCCGTCGTCCGTTCCGGTCTGCGCAGCGCCAAGTATTGCGTTCTGATTACAATAGCTAGTAATAACGTGCTGAAAGTTTATAAGAAAGCTGTAAATACGTTATAAGTATGTAATTAACATATCGTTCCGTTCAGAAAAAATTTTCCCGTACCCAAAGGGTACAACGCAAATTTCGTGTGGAATCAGTACGAAACATGCGGCGCCGATTTTGTTCGAAGTAATATTTAGGTTTCTGTTGCCTTGTTTCTATGATTCCAGACACTCATTTGCTAAAATTTTTATTCACTACACGATATATCAATTACAATATTTACTGAGCTTTTTTATTTTTCGCAGTTGCAGCCACAGCCTTCGTGCAGCTTGTGGCCCATTTTCTCTTCTTTGACGTCGAGATAGTGCTCGTTGTATTCGTTCGGCTCCATGATGATGGGCACGCGGTCGGTGATGGTGATGCCATAACCGGAGAGGCCGATGCGTTTTGCGGGGTTATTGGTAATCAGGCGGATGCTGGTGAGTCCGAGGTCTGCCAGAATTTGTGCGCCCATGCCGTAGTCGCGCAGGTCGGGAGCAAAGCCCAGGCGAACGTTCGCCTCAACGGTATCAAGACCTTGGTCCTGCAGTGCGTAAGCACGGATTTTGTTAGCCAGGCCAATACCACGTCCCTCCTGACGCATGTAAACAACAGCGCCGCAGCCTTCCTTTTCAATCATCTTCAGAGCGGTGGCCAGCTGATCGCCGCAGTCACAGCGCAGGCTGCCGAAGGCATCACCTGTCAGGCACTCGCTGTGTACGCGCACGAGCACATCCTTTTTACCGGCAACATCACCCTTGACAATAGCAACATGGCAAAGGTTGTCCAAATCGTTTTCATATGCAATAATACGGAAATTGCCGTATTTAGTCGGCAATGCAGCCTCAGCGGCACGATGCACCATTTTTTCGTGTGCCTTGCGATAAGCAACAAGCTCGGCAACGGTGATGAAAACAAGCTTATGCTTTTTAGCAAACTCGATTAAATCCGGAGTGCGCGCCATATGGCCGTCATCGTTCATAATCTCGCAGCAGATGCCTACGGGCTGCAGGCCTGCCAGCTTGCACAAATCAACAGTGGTTTCCGTATGACCGGTACGCACCAGTACACCGCCCTTGCGTGCGCGCAGCGGGAAAACGTGACCGGGACGGCGGAAGTCGCTCGGCTGTGCACCGGGCTCAGCGCATTTTTTCATGGTATATGCGCGCTCGTAAGCAGAAATACCGGTGGTAGTGTCAACATGGTCAATAGAAACAGAGAAGGCTGTTTCGTGATTGTCGGTGTTGTGCGTTACCATAGCACCGAACTGCAGCTTGTCCATAACCTCGCTGTCTGCCGGCATGCAGATAAGTCCGCGTGCTTCCTTAGCCATAAAGTTAATAGCCTCGGGAGTGCACAGCTCGGCTGCCATAATCAGGTCGCCTTCGTTTTCACGGTCCTCGTCATCGGTTACCAGTACCATCTGACCTGCTTTAATCGCAGCGATGGCTTCATCAATTGTATTATACTTAAACTTTTCCATTTTCTACCTCTTTGTTGCTGCTCAGATAAACCCATTTTCCAGCAGCATATTTTTATTTAAAGCAGGCTCCTGAGTCTGCTTGGGGTTAAATTTTAACATTTGCTCTACATATTTGCCGATAATATCCGTTTCCAGATTTACGCTGTCGCCCACATCCTTAAAGCCAAGCGTCGTTTCCTTGGCGGTATGCGGAATCAGCGATACGGAAAAGCTGCTTTCCGTAACCTGCGTTACCGTCAGGCTGATACCATCAATCGCAATACTGCCCTTTTTGATGATATATTTCAAAAGCTCCGGCGGGGTATTGATAGTCACCACCATCGCAATGCCCTCAGGTCTGCGGCTGGCAATCACGCCAAGGCCTTCCACGTGTCCGCTGACGATGTGACCGTCAAGGCCATCGCACAGGCGCAGAGTGCGCTCCAGATTTACTCTGTCACCGGCATGCAGGCTGCCGATATTAGTCAGGCGCACGGTTTCCGGCATCACGTCGGCGGTAAAGGCGGAATCGTCCATGCTTACTACCGTCAAGCAGGCGCCGTTTACGGCAACGCTGTCACCGATTTTCAAATTCTGCAGTACCTTCGCCGCCGCCACTGTCAGGTGATAGGATTCACCCTGCTGCGCCAGCTTCTGCACCGTGCCCAGCTCGGCTACCAATCCTGTAAACATTATTCCGCCTCCTTCGGCAGCTCCTGCTTATCCAGCTCCGGCACCAGACCTGTTATCAGTACATCACTGCCCAATTTTTCGATTTCGACCTCTGTCAGCTGCCAGCCGGTTTCCACCAGGCTGCTGCCTACGCCGCCGACCGGCGGCAAAGCAGCAGCGCCGCCAATCAGCTTGGGCGCTACAAAGGCACACACTCTGTCAGCAAGGCCTGCATCGAAGAAAGCACCATGAATTGCACTGCCTCCTTCTACCAACAGGCTGGTAATACCGCGCTCGGCCAAAGCCTTCACCACCTGCGCCACAGGCAGCACGCCGTCAGCCAACGGCAGACGTACCACCTCTACGTTAGGCAGAGCAGCCAGCGCTTCCGCCTTAACGATATCGGAATCCAAGCCGGTAAAGATAATCGTATCCGCCAGCGGATTCAGAACTGCTGCCATCAGCGAAATCTTCAGGCTGCTGTCGAGCACCACGCGCACCGGATTTTTGCCGCGCACCAGACGGGTGGTCAGCTCCGGGTCATCCTCCAGTACTGTGCCGATGCCGACAAGCACAGCGTCATGCTGCTTGCGCAGGCGGTGTGCGAAGGTACGTGCCTCCTCGCCGGTAATCCATTTGCTGTCGCCGGTAGCAGTGGCAATCTTGCCATCCAGTGTCATAGCGTATTTTAAAGTAATAAACGGACGCTTTTTGGTAATCCAAGTAAAGAAGCGCTCATTTAAGCGCAGAGCCTCCTTTTCGCATACGCCGGTAACAACCTCGATACCCTGCAGGCGCAGATATTCCAAACCCTGACCTGCAACCTTGGGGTTAGGATCAAGGCAGGCCACCACAACCTTGCCGATGCCCGCGCGTGCCAAGGCTACACAGCAGGGACCGGTGCGTCCGTAATGGGAGCAGGGCTCCAGCGTTACATAGGCCGTTGCACCCTGAGCCATCTGCTTAGCCTCCGCCAAGGCATTGACCTCGGCATGCGGTTCGCCGGCCTTATGGTGATAGCCCTCACCCACAATATTGCCTTCGGCATCCACAATCACACAGCCAACCATCGGGTTGGGACTGGTATTGCCCTCTGCCTGCAGCGCCAGCTCCAAGGCCCGCTGCATATATGCTTCATCTGTCATTCTTGCCAAAATATCACCTTCCAGTAATATAAAAAACCGCATAAAGACCTAAGGAGCCTATATGCGGTAAAAATACAGTTTTGCCACCTTTTCTCATCCAGACTATACTGTCGGTACCGGAATCGCACCGGTTCATGCGCTACTGCGCTAGCGGACTTTACCGCCGATCGGGAATTGCACCCTGCCCCAAAGGTTACATTATGAAGTTATTTTTATTATAGCGTCAAATTTTCTTCCAGTCAAGAAAACTATACGTGAACAGTATGATTTACTTCGCTGCCTCTTTAATAATTTCGTAGGTCCAGCGCGCAGTGTTGTACAGGTCCTCTTCCTTCAGATATTCAGCGGTAGTATGCACATTGCTCATGCCGGTTGCCAACAGGCCGCAGGGCAAGCCGTAGCCGCAAAGATAGTTGCCGTCACTGCAGCCGCCGGTGGTTTTCAGCTCTACCGGGAAGCCCAGTGTTTCCGCAGCACGTGCTGCCAGCTTAATGCATTCGTGGTCCTTGTTCAGCTCCACAGCAGGACAGCCTTCTACTACGTCGAATTCAACCTGACCGCCGCCGGCTTCAACAGTCTCCTTAATCAAAGCGATGGTGGAATCCTTGAGCGCTTCCAGACGCGGTACATTCAGAGAGCGCATATCAATGACGAATTTAGCCTCCGGGCAGACGATGTTGGTGCCTACGCCTGCGTTGAACATGCCGATGTTAAAGGTGGTTTCGCTGTCCAGACGACCGTAAGCAGGCAGCTTAGACAGAGCATCTGCTGCCAGCATAATCGCATTGACGCCTTCTTCCGGAGCAATGCCTGCATGGGCAGCCTTGCCCTTGACGGTTACATAAATATCGTACAGCTTCGGTGCAGCGTAGGTAATTTCGCCCGGTGCGCCGCCGATATCCATGCAATAGCCGTAATCAGCCTTAATCCAGCTTTGGTCCATGTTGACTACGCCCAGGCAGCCGATTTCCTCGCTGACGGTAAAGCACAGCTGCACGTCGCCGTGAGCTACGCCATCCTCCTTCAGTGCGCGCACCGCCTCCAGCATGGCAGCAACGCCAACCTTGTCGTCACCGCCCAAAGTTGTGGTACCGTCGCTGTACAGCACGCCGTCCTTACGGACAACCTTGGTGCCTGTTGTCGGTGCTACGGAATCCATGTGCGCTTCGAACAGCAGCTTCGGAGCATTCGGCACAGTGCCCTTTACATAGGCCCACACATTGCCGCAGGTGCCGCCGGTTTTTTCGTGCGCCTTATCCATCTCCGGCTCCAGGCCAAGCTCGCGCAGCTTAGCCATAATCAGCTCTGCTTCCTGCTTTTCGTCCTTACTGGGGCAGGGAACGCCTACCAGCTCTATAAATTCATCAATCAATCTTGTTTTGTTTATCATTATGGTCACCTCGTAGTAGTTTAAGATATAAGCATATTATATACCTTAATGAAAGCCGCGCGCAAGTTTAACTGCCGACAATATTACAGCTGCAGATAGCGGCAGACCAGATACAAAGCGCCCGCAACCAAACCACCGCAGGCACGGATGCGCAGCTTTTTCACATCAACACGTTCCGGGTCGCTCTTCTGCAGACGGCCGATACCGCCTAACAGCAGCCAGGCGGAAAACAGCAGCATAGCCGCCGCCAGATAATCCCAGCTTTCCAATTTAGCAAAAATCTCCATTACATCACCTATTCTTTATTTTTTTGCGGACACAGATATGCATAGTGACAGTAAGCACAGCTGTCATTGCAGCTGCAGGCGAAATCGTCCTCCTCGCCCTTACCGCTGATTTCCTCGCACAGCTCTACTGCCTCCTGCAGATATGATTTATCCAACGGCAGCTGCCAGACGCTCATGTTCTGCAGAAAGTGCAGCTCGGCGCGCGCAACTCTTTTGCCGGGATACAGCTTTTCCGCAGCATCCTTATACAGCGCCAGCTGATAAGCATAGCCCAGCTTCACCTCGTCAGGCTCCGGCGGCGTACCTGTTTTATAGTCCACTATAATCATCTTATCAGCTTCGTCAAAGGCCAGCAAATCGATTACGCCCTCAGCCGCCAGCTCCTGCTGCAGAGGCTGTACAAATTCTAATTCACGCTTCTGCTTTTTGGGCAATGCTTTATACAAATCGCTGCTGATATAAGCATTAAACATACTCTTGGCCTGTGTTGCCGCAGCGCCGGGAGCAAATTTCTCCAGCGCAACGGCAAAAACAGCCTCCGCATTATAGCCATTATACAGCTCCAGCGCTTTGTGCACAATACTGCCGGTTACACTTGCCGGCAACTCGTGCGCCTGCTCGCCGGCAACTGTCTGCTCCAGCTCCGGCACTGCCAGAACCTGTTGGTAGTAATATTGACGCTGACAATGCAGATACGTCTGCAGCGCACTTGCGGTAAAGCAGGTACGGCCGCAGGCTGCGTAGGCAGGCAGCGGTGCCAATGCCAACGGCTCCAACACCAGCTGCTGCTGCACGCCCTGCTGCACAACAGCCGGGCTCAAAGCATCGGCACACAAAAGCCGTACCCAAGGACAGCTGCTTTCCTGCTTTTCCCAGTCAGCCTCGTATACTGCCTGCAGCTGCTGCCACCAGCCCTTGGCGGAAGGCAGGCCGATAACAGCCTCCGGCAGCTTTTCTTCCGCCACCGTACCGACCATTAAAAGCTGCTTTTTGGCACGCGTCATAGCAACATAAAGCAGACGTCTGCTTTCTTCTTCTTCCAGCTCACTGTCGCGCGCCTTCGCCAGCTCGTACACGCCGCTGTTTTGCAGCTGCATTTCCTTATCGGGCACCTTGATGCCCAAAAGCCCCTGCTCGCCTTCCTTCCCCGGCAAATATTTGATAGATGCGGTATCGCCCTTCACTGATTTATCTAACTGCGGTAAAATAACCAGATCGAATTCCAGTCCCTTGGAATTATGTATCGTCATAATCTGCAGTGCATCATCGGCCTGTACGGTAGCGGCAGGCTCCTTGCTGCTGCTTGCGCGCAAATCCTTAACGTTTTGCAGCCATTCCGCCAGCGAAGCCTGCTTCGTCTGGCAATACTGCTGTGCCAGGCGGCGCAGCTTTTTGACATTGGCCAGCTTGCTGGGGCCGTTTTCCTGCTGCGACAGAACAAATTCCGGCTTCAGCTCGTCCCAAAGCTGTGCGAACAGCTCCGGCAATGCCATCAGCGCTGCTGCCTGACGTAGGCTGCGTAAGCGTTCGGCAGCATGCATAGCCAGCGCCTGTTGCTCCGGCTGCAGGTTCAGCTGCAGCTCACCGCTGCCGACAGCCTGCAGTACATCCCACAGCGGTTTGTCATTTTCGGTCTGCCAAAAGAGCTGCGTCAGCGTTGCATCATCCAAACCGAAATAGTTGGAGCGCAAAGCACCTGCCAGCTCCAGGCTTGCGTAACGGTTGTGCAGTGCAGCCAGCAGATTCAGAATATCCAGAACCTCCTGCTGCTCATAAAAGCCCTTGCCCTTAACTACTACGCAATTTATGCCGTAGCCCTGCAGCGTCTGCCGCAAAATTTCGCAATGCGTCATTGCTCGCAGCAAAATAGCCTTGCTTGCTCCCGGCCTGAGCTGCGGCTCAACCTTGGGCAGCTCCTGCTGCAGATAGGCGGCGATTGCCTCTGCCTCCTTCTGCCATTTATCCTCTTTAGCGCCCAGGTCATCATCCTTGGATTTATACGGCACCTGCAGCAGGCAAACCTTAGCACCGCCGGTGTTTGCACCCTCGTGATGCTCCAGGCAGATTTCCTCCTTCGGCAAATCCATCAGCTGACAAAAGGCGGTATTACAGCTTTCGACAATGCTTTGCGTACTGCGGAAGTTGGTTTTCATGCCCAGGTTCTGCCCCGCATTTTGCGCGATATCCTCTTTTACCTTATTAAAAACGCTGACATCGGCATGACGGAAACGATAAATAGACTGCTTCACATCACCGACGATAAAAAGATTATTCTTGCCGTCCAGCTTGTTACCGCAGAGCAGATAAATCAGCTGACGCTGGCGCTCGTTGGTGTCCTGAAACTCGTCTACCATAATATATTTATAGCGCTCCTGATACTTTTGCCGCAGCGCCTCATTCTTCTGCAAATGCTCGATGGCCAGCAAATCCAAATCATCATTAAACAGAACATTATTTTCCTGCTTGCGTGCGCTCAGGCAGGCATAAAACTCCTGCAGCACGGCGAGCCAATCCTGCACTAAATCGCAGCCCTTGGCGTTCAAAAGTACATGGTTCAGCTCCTGACGCAGATTTTTTAAATTAGTCAGCTCCGCTGCCAACGCCTTGCCGCTAACCTTAACAACGCCAGACGCATCCAGCAGGGAGCAGTCCGGCTCCGGCGCCAGCAGCTGCTTTTGCATTTCGTCCAGCAATCCTGCTGCCTCCGTCAAGGTCTGGTGTCCCTTAGTCTTTGCCCCTAAAGCCTCACGTGCTTCTATTACCTCGCGCACAGCAGCAAACAGCTTCTGCTGCAGAGCCGGCAGTTCTTCCTTCGCCTTAAGATAAGGCTCTGCCAGATTATCTTCACGCACCAGCTCCGAGAGCTTGTCCCCTAGCGCCGTAACCTGATTAACAAAGCTGTTGACGCCGTAGGTTTGCACCAGCCTGCGCAGGGCAGCGTTTTCCTTGATATTCTTGCGTAAATATTGCTGCAGCGTTTCTTTAAAAAAGTCCTGCGCTTCAAAATCCTCTAAAATCGTAAATTCCGGATCAAGCTGTGTTTCTACCGGGTTATCTCTCAAAATACGGCTGCACAGGCTGTGAATCGTGCTTATCGGCGCACTCTCCACCTTCTGCAGATGCTCCTGCCAGCGCAGTCTTTCCAAATCATTCTGCGCCTGCTCCACGCATTCGCTGACAGCCTGGCGTACACGCCCCTTGATTTCGTCGGCAGCCTTGCGCGTAAAGGTTATCGCCACAATATTCGTGGGATTAACGCTCAAATCCGCGCGCAGAATTTGCACAAAGCGCTTCATCAGTACATAGGTTTTACCGCTGCCGGCACCGGCGAGCAGCGAAACATTGCTTTTAATCGTATTTATCGCCAAAGCCTGCTCCGGTGTAGGATTCTTACTCATCGCTCTCGCCTCCCTGTCCGCCGTCGCCGCTCACCATCTGCACACGGCAAATATCGTGTAACGGGCAATATACATCGCAGCGCCTGCAGCCTGCCAATGCAAAATCGCCTGCATAAATTCTTTCTATATAATCCTTCAGCAGCTGCTCCTTTTCCTGCTTAAAGCTATCCCAGGTCAGCTCTGCAGCGTTCTTCGGCTTTTTATACGGCAAGTCGCTGTTGCCCACGCTTTCCAGCAAAAAGGCACTTTTGCGCTTGCCCTCCTTCAGCGAATAATAGCAGCCGCCGCTGACTGCAAGCTGCTCCTTGGAAAGCGCCGCCACTGCCAGCAGATACACCGGCAGCTGCAGGTCGAGCCCCTGCTCCATAGCACTGCCTGTGGGAGGAGTGCCGCTTTTATAGTCCGTAATAAAGGCATGCTCGCCGTCGCTGTCGATTCTGTCAACTCTGCCGATGAGCGATACATCACTGCCGTCACTGAGCGTCAGGTACAAGGGCTTGCCGTTTTTGGAGCTGAAATCCCATTCCACGGCCTGCGGCGTAAAGCCGCCCCAACGCTGCTGGTCGGCATATTCAAAGCGCAGCCAGCGCACCAGCATACGCCATAAGCGCTGCTTTTCTACCTGCCAGATATCCTCGTTTACGGAAGCAACGGTGCTGCTGCAATCATTTCGCGCAGCGGTGCAGACATCCTCAAAGACTGCCTCCAGCTCCTCCGTCAGGTCTTCCATAGATTCGCCGATAATTTTGCTGCCAAGATAAGGCTCGACAAAATTTTTCAGCGTTTGGTGCAGAATATCACCGGCATCCCGCGGCTGCAGCAAATCATCCGCTTCCTCCGCCACCTGCGCCAGCCACACCTTCTCCGCCAAAAAGCGGAAGGGGCAGGCAGCGTAAGCCTCCAGCCTGCTCGCACTGAAACGGCTGCCGATTTGCTTACGCAGCAGCTTCGTCGGCAGGGAATTTTGCAAATCGCCGTTATATTCCGGCTGCTGTGCCTTACGCAGAATATCCGCTTTGGCTGCTAGCTGCTGCTCCGCAGAGGGAGCCTTTTGCCCGCTGAGCTCTGCTATTTTCGGCAAATCCGCAGCAGCAAAGCGCTTGTCGCTGTACGCCTCCTCCGCCGAAGCAACGCCGAAATCAGGCAGCGCCTGCGATTTCACATAGTCCTTGTCCAGACGCTTGTCCTCACTTCCCGGCTGCAAAAACAGCTTCCAGATTTCCTCCAGATAGCTGCTGGCCAGGCTTTCGCCCACATCCTCATGCCAGGTGAGGATAAGCTCCTTTTGCGCCGCACACACAGCCTGAGCAAAGAAATAGGCATCCTCATCAAAGGAAGAGCCAACCGTGGGCAAATCGTAGCCTGCGTCCGCCAGCTGCTTGCGTTCCGTATCGTTATAAATCCAGTTTTCGTTTTTAGCCTGCGGGAATTCGCCCTCGCGCAGGCCCATAATATACACGCTGTCGAAGCTCAGGCCCTGTACGTTGCCAACCTCCGTAAAGAGTACGCCGTCCCTGCGGCCGAAGCGCAGAGTAAGCTGCACCTGCCCCAAGGCCTCCTGCAGCAGGCTGTTCCATTGGCTCAGCGTCAGCTTGTAATCACTGTTTTTCGCCACCTCGTAATCACGCACAAGCTGCTGCACAGCCTTTAGCACAACATCCTTGCTGCGCAGGCAGGCCAGCATAAAGTCAAGCGGCACGCCCTGCTTATGCAGGCTGCCCAGACGCTCTTCCAGCGGCAGCGATTGCACAAGCTGCGTCAGCTGCTCGGCATATTCGCTGATGGCAGCCTCCGCTTTGGTGCTTTCTATAAAAGCATCCAGCTGCTGCCACAGCTCCGTTGCATCACCCAGCAGCTCGTGTGCCTTCTGCATAGCCTCCTGACGTGTTTTGAAATACGTTTGGGTGCGCAGGCTGCTTGCTGTTTCCACATCCACATCAAAGAACAGACGCAAAAGCTCGCAGTTCAGCAGCTCCAGATAGGCCGCTGCCGCCTCACGTCCCCTGCCTGCGGCAGTAAGCAGCAGGCGCAGCATAACAGCCAACGGCTGCGACACCAGCGCAGTTGTCTGCGGCAGGCTCACCGGCACACCGTATTCATCTGCCAGCTGGCGTAAGCCGCTGTATAAGGAAAAGTCGCGCACGGCAACAACAATGCGATTGCCAGCGCACTTTTCATGCGCCAGCTGCTGCTTAATACGCTTCAGAACCCAGCGCATCTCCTGCTCATCCGAGGTAAAACAGTAGCTTTCCACACCCTCCGCAGGCACAGGCGCAGGCGCATGCCCCAAGTGACGCAGCTGCCGCATAGCAACGCCTGCCGGAGCTTGTCCCAATTCCTCTGCCGCAAGGCTTGCAACAGTCGCGCCAAGAATTTTCAGCGCGTTGACGGTGTTCGTGCTCGCGCGCATAAACTTGGTAATTGATTCATACTTCGCCTTTTCGTCGAAGCTTACCCTGCGTCCTTCGTAGCTCATGCTGATTACCAAATCATCCACATGCTTCGCCAAGGCCTGCAGAAAGTTTATCTGCACCTGGTCAAGACTGAAGAAATCGCAGATATAAATATGCTTCCAGGGGATTTTGCAATCCTGCTTATCCAGCATCTTCTCTGCCAGACGATACTTGCCCTCCAGATCGTACCATTTATTGTTTTCCAGATATTGACGGTAAAGCAGATAAAAATTGCAGACGCCCAAATCCTTGCCCTTCAGCTCATCCTCCTCAAAGGATTTTTGGATTTGGCCGTAGATATCGTCCTTAGTGGCACCGCAGCGCGACAACTGGCTTACAAGCGAGGTCATGGCCTTCACAAAGCCGGTTTTATGCGCCAGCGAGCCGAAATATTCCAGCTGCTTGTGCGTAGTCATACCGGTAAGCTGCTTGTTTTCCATCATATAGTCGATGATGTCCTGCACAATCAGCTCCTGACTGCGGCGGCTCAATTCCTTGTAATCGGTACCGCCGTTAAGGTTCATCAGCTTGCCGGCCAGGGTATCCATGCCCATGGTTTCTACATTAGCGTACTTGCTGCGCACATCGTCCGTCAGCAGGCGGTTGGGCAGCACCAGCACACCTTCGCCCAACGGCTGCTGCGAAAGCTTTTCTGCCAGTTGCGAGCGCAGGCTGCAGCCGAGAGGTACATAAATCAACTTTGCCATAACAATCTCCTTCTGTTTATCCTTCAGCGTAATATTGCTCAAATCTTTATAATGCTTATTATACCATATGCGACTGCCAAATATTGTCTATTTGAGGAACGGATTTTTAGGAAAAGAAAAAAGGCTGCCACGCAATGTGACAGCCTCGGGAAAATACTATATTATGCTTCGTATTCAGCTAACTTTGCAGCAGCTTTCGGGCAACCTTTGGCAGCAGCCAGTTCGAAGTAGGTCTTGGAGCAGATTTTGTGGCCCATTGCCAGATATTGCTCGCCCAGCTTGTACATATCTTCTGCATATTCAATGTCCTTCAGCTTTGCAGCAGCCTTCGGGCAACCTTTAGCAGCAGCCAGTTCGAAGTAAGTTTTACCGCAGATGCAGTGGCCCATGCCCAGATAATGCTCGCCCAGCTTGTACATATCTTCTGCATATTCCATGTCCTTCAGCTTAGCAGCAGCCTTCGGGCAGCCTTTGGCAGCCGCCAGTTCAAAGTAGGTCTTGGAGCAGATGCAATGGCCCATAGCCAGATAATGCTCGCCCAGGTCATACATATCTTGTGCATATTCCATGTCTTTCAGCTGTGCGATTGCTTCCTCGGAGCCTTTGGCAGCAGCCAGCTCCAGATAGGTTTTACCGCTGATGCAGTGGCCCATACCCAGATATTGTTTAGCAAGCATCAGGCAACCTGCAACATATTCTTTTTCTTTAGCTTCGGCAGCAGCGATTTCCTCATCGGTAACGCCGGCTTTTTCTTTGAACCATGCCATAATAGCATCCATATCTTCAGCCTTGTGCAGCACGCTTCTGAATTTATAGTCAATCACCTTGGTAGTGTACAGGTACTCAACACCCAAATCCAAGTCAAAATAATCCAGTCCGAAAAATGTCAGAATACCATCAATAACAACCTCAGCATTAGCAGGATCCTTCGCCAGCTTAGCAATTTGTAAATACTTTTCAGCAACAGTCGTCATTTAAAAAACCTCTCTTTTTCATTCTTTTGTAAGAATAATCAATTATTAGTTCCTTCGGAACCAATATAATCATATCACGATTGAAATTAATTATCAACTATTATATGGGAAATGGTAGGAAAATGGGAGATGGAGGGGAAAGATTATGCTATGCTGAGAAAGGCTCTCCTAGGGGAGAGCTGGCGCCCGTCAGGGCGACTGAGAGGGGACTGCAGTTTTTACACTTGATAGTCATCACCCCTCTCCGCCTCGACAAGCTCGGCACCTCTCCCCAAGGAGAGGCTTTTTTACCGTTTTCGGTTTTGTAACCACGATGCAGCCACGATAACTTCGTTGAAGATTAAAGCGTTGAAGGCCAGATTACGATGACGTATAATAAGT